>ULXB01038067.1_pt1 | contig 29784 bp, 27 predicted proteins | sample 1960901 | NCBI WGS metagenome assembly ULXB01 (sample SAMEA4835828, study PRJEB28245) | human gut metagenome | biome: gut microbiome; material: fecal sample | place: Denmark | collected 2008
CTGTGCTCCTGCCTGCATGAATGCGGCCACCTGCTGGTGTGGGTACTGCTGACCCGTTTGCCCCCAACGCTTATTATCTGTCCAACCGGTTTCTGTCTTTCCCTGCGTGGGGTGCTGCTGACGCCAAAGCAGTTTATCATTCTTGCCGCTGCGGGGCCAGCGGTCAATCTGGTGCTGGCGGCAGGGGGCATTGCCTGGTTGCTGGGCCATCCCGCCAGTTACCGCCTGTGTTATTTCATCGCGGCCAATCTGCTTCTGGGGGCATTCAACCTGCTGCCGATCCATGGGCTGGATGGCTGGCAAATCAACTCCAACCTGGGTATCCTGTTTCATTTCAAGATCCAAACCCAGAAGCACTCCTGCGTGAATTGAGGTTGCATTTTGCGCTGTTTTGGGCTATCATATAAAATAGAAGAGTTGTGTAAAGCAATAAATGAACAATAACTGCCTGCGGTCAACACCTGTGCTGCAGGGTATGGAAGGGTGGCAACATGGCCGAATTTTCCCCTAAGTTGAAAGAAGCGCTCAGTCTGGTTCAAAAGCCGGGCCGTTATACCGGCGGTGAACCGGGCTGCATCTATAAAGATAAAGCAAACGTTGATGTGCGCATGGCGTTCTGCTTCCCCGATACCTATGAGATCGGCATGTCCTTTTTGGGCGAAAAAATCCTGTACGAGCTGCTCAACCGCCACGAAAACTGGTGGTGCGAGCGAGCCTTTATGCCCTGGGTGGACATGAAAGAGCAGATGGAGCGCCTGCATATTCCGCTCTACTGCCTGGAAAGCAAGGACCCGCTGACGGATTTCGATATCGTTGGCTTCTCCTTGGAATACGAGCTTTGCTATACCAATATCCTTGCCATGCTGGATCTGGCAGGCATTCCGCTGCGCGCTGCGGATCGTGACGAGCGCTGGCCGCTGATCATTTCCGGCGGCCCCTGCGTCTGTAACGCCGAACCGATGGCGGATTTCTTTGATATCATGCAGCTGGGCGAAGGCGAACAGATGCTGCAGGACATCTGCGCCACCGTGGAAGCAGGTAAAAAGGCTGGCTGGAACAAGGACCAGCTGCTGTTTGAACTTTCAAAAATTCCCGGCGTGTATGTGCCGTCCTTCTATGATGTAACCTACCTGCCGGATGGCCGGGTGGAAAGCATCAAGCCTAACCGCCCCGGTGTGCCGGAACGTGTGACCAAGGCCATTGTGAAGGACATGGACAGCTTTGTTCCGCCGGAAAATTTTGTTGTGCCCATGGTGGGTGCTGTGCAGGACCGTGCCTGTGTGGAAGTTCTGCGCGGCTGTGTGCGCGGTTGCCGGTTCTGCCAGGCAGGCCAGCTGTACCGCCCGTTCCGCGAGCGCTCGCCCAAGCTCATCAGCGAAAGCGCCCGTGTGCTGTGCCGCAACACCGGGTACGATGAACTGAGCCTTTCCAGCCTGTCCACCTCCGACCATTCCCGTCTGGAGGATATCCTGGACGAGCTGAATTCCTGGGCGGAGACCGACCATGTCAGCCTGTCGCTGCCGTCTCTGCGTGTGGACAATTTCTCGCAGTCTCTGGTAGAAAAAACCACTAAGGTGCGCAAAAGCGGCTTGACCTTTGCGGCGGAAGCCGGCACCCAGCGCCTGCGCGATGTCATCAACAAAAACGTTACCTGGGACCAGATCGAGCGCGGCTGCCGCATTGCCTTCGCGGAAGGCTACACCTCCGTCAAGCTCTACTTTATGATGGGCCTGCCCACCGAAACACTGGAAGACATCAAAGGCATTGCCGATACCGCCCAGCAGGTAGTGGACCTGTATTACAGCATGGAGCACCCCAAAGGCAAGGGTGTGCAGGTTACCATCAGCGTGGCCTGCTTTGTGCCCAAGCCGGATACCCCGTTCCAGTTCTGCGCCCAGGACCGCCGCGAAACCCTGCGCGAAAAGCAGAAGTACCTGCTCAGCTGTGTGCACTCGCGCAAAATCAAGGTCAACTATCACGACAGCGCCACCAGCGTGCTGGAGGGTGTGTTTGCCAAGGGTGACCGCCGCATGGGCCGCGTGATCGAAACTGCCTATCACAACGGCGCATTCTTTGATACCTGGGAGGAGTTCTTCAGCTATGACCGCTGGTTGGAAGCATTTGCTGCCTGCGGCCTGGACCCCGATTTTTATAACTACCGCGCCTTGGGCTTGGATGAAGTAACCCCGTGGTCGCACCTGGATGTGGGTGTGACCCATGCCCACCTGGTGCGGGAATACCAAAAGGCCCTGCAGGCGCAGACCACACAGCCCTGCAACCGCCAGTGCTCGGCCTGCGGTGCCAATAAACTGCTGGGAGGACCCTGCTTTGATTACAGTAAGAATTCGCTTTGAAAAAACGGGCGAAGCTGCCTATATCTCGCTGCTGGACCTGCAGCGCGTGTTTCATCGCATCTTAAAGCGCAGCGGTCTGCCGGTGTATTACACCCAGGGCTTTAACCCGCATATCTATCTTTCCTTTGCGTGCCCGCTGTCTTTGGGGCAGGAAAGCCTGTGTGAGTGCTGCGAGGTAAAAACCGAAGCTGAGGACCCCCAGCTGGATACCTGGTGCGATGTTTTGCAGCCCTACATGCCGCGCGGTATCAAGGTGCTCAGCGCCCAGCAGGCGCAGAATAAGGTAGCGGAGATCGACCATGCTTCTTATCTTGTCACTCTGCCCGCCAGCGCCGCCGCTGCGCTGGATACTTACAACGCAGCCGAAAACGCCATGGTGGTCAAAAAGACCAAGCGCGGTCAGAAAGAGCTGGACCTGAAAACCATTATCCCGCATGTTGAATATGAACAGGCAGGGGAGCAGCTGCAGTTTAACCTGGTGCTGCCCTGCGGCTCCGGCGAAGCACCGAACTATAACCCCGCTTTGCTGCTGGGCTATTTGCAGCAGCAGTACAACATCCCGCCCTGGCTGTGCAGCGTGCTGCGCACGAAGCTTTACACAAAAAACAACGAAGAATTTTGTTAATTTGCCGAAAAGCCCTTGCAAAATCTGCCAGGGTATGTTATTATACTTAAGCGTTAGTGCCGCCGAGCCATCGGCGGGGTAATGACACATCATTATACAGGCGGTCCTCTGCCGCTGTAAGCGGGTATGAACGTCGCAAAGCAATGGAGGAATTCATCAATGAACGCAATGCAGAAAATGACCGAGGGCATGATCAAAGAGAACCAGCCCAAGTTTGAAGTCGGCGATACCGTCCGCGTGTCCGTCCGTATCAAGGAAGGCGACAAGGAGCGTATCCAGGCTTTCGAAGGTACCGTTATTGCTAAGAAGCATGGCGGCATCGCGGAGACCTTCACCGTCCGCCGCACCTCTTATGGTGTTGGCGTTGAGCGTGTGTTCCCGGTCAACAGCCCGTTCGTCGAGAACGTTGAGGTTGTTCGCCGCGGTAAGGTTCGCCGTGCAAAGCTGTTCTATCTGCGCAGCCGCACCGGCAAGGCCGCCAAGGTCAAGGCTCGCGTCTGATTATCGGCCAATATGCAGCAAAAGGGGAGGACGGTTGGCGTTCTTCCCTTTTTGTTTTATCAATTTCTATGCCAGGCAAGGGGGCTTGATTGGCTATGGCAAGTGCCGCTGTAACAGAGCGCTGCAAAAAGAACAAAAACCTGCTGGAATGGCTGGATTCCATCATTCTGGCGGTTGCTGTGCTTTCTCTTGTGTTCACCTTTGCCGCACGGGCCATCCGTGTGGACGGGCATTCCATGGACCCCACCCTGCATGATCAGCAGCTGCTGATCATCAACAGTCTGCCGTACCAGCCCAGCCATGGGGATATCGTCGTGATCGACGCCTACACCCCGCACGGCCAAACGCTTATCAAACGCGTCATCGGCGTGGCAGGTGATACGATCGACATTGATTTTACCACCGGCACCGTGCACCGCAACGGCGAAGCACTGGACGAACCCTATACCGCGGAACCGACCTACACCCGCCTGGATATGACGTTCCCCGTCACCGTGCCGGAAGGCACCATCTTTGTGATGGGGGATAACCGCAACAATTCTTTGGACAGCCGCCGTTCCGATATCGGCTTTGTGGATATCCGGGATGTGATGGGCAAAACCATTCAAAAATATTGACAGGAGAAGCAGATGAGCGAAGATATCATCAACCGCCGCGCGATCCAATGGTTCCCCGGCCATATGGCCAAAACCCTGCGCCTGATGGAAACCGAGATCCGCAACGTGGATTGTGTTTTACAAATTCTGGATGCGCGCATCCCGCTTTCCAGCCTGAACCCGGAAATTGAACGCATCACCTCCGGCAAGCCGCACCTGTATATTATGAATAAAGCCGACCTGGCGGACCCGGATATCACTGCCCAGTGGTTGGCTTACTTTAAAAGCGCCGGGGCTGGCTGCCTGCCCATGAACTCCAAACAAAGTGGCAAGGCAGGTGCAGTCAAAGGCCCCATTGAAAAAGAACTTTCCGCCCTGATGGAGCGCCGCCGCAAAAAAGGCATGATCGGTGCCCGCATCCGTGTGATGGTGGTGGGCATTCCCAATGTGGGCAAATCCACCTTCATCAATTCCTTTGCCGGTGCTGCCCGCGCCAAAGCGGCCAACAAACCCGGCGTTACCCGCGGCAAACAGTGGATCACCGTGGATGATTACGACCTGATGGACATGCCCGGCGTGCTTTGGAAAAAGTTTGACAGTCTGGAAACCGCCACCAATCTGGCGTTCATCGGTTCCATCAAAGATGATATCCTGGATATCGAGGAGCTTGCCTGTGGTTTGCTGTCCGGCGTGCGGGCCATCTATCCGCAGCGCCTGATGGAGCGCTACAAGCTGGATGAGCAGGCTTTGGCTCTGCCGCCATATGACCTTTTGCAGGCCATCGGTGCCAAGCGCGGTATGCTGATTTCCGGCGGCGAGGTTGACACCGAGCGTGCCGCCAAAATGCTGGTCGGGGAATTCCGCGCCAGCAAGTGGGGCCGTATCTCGCTGGAACGCCCGCCGCAGCGCGCAGAAGTGACAGACTGGGAGGGCGATGATGCCGATGAGGACGAGCAGTAACCCCGCGTTGTATACGTTTGACGCAGCAAAGCGCGCCGAGCATGGCAACATCTGCGGCGTGGACGAAGCTGGACGCGGCCCCCTGTGCGGGCCGGTCTGCGTAGCCGCCGTCATTCTGAACCCGGATGACCCCATTGAAGGAGTCAATGACTCCAAAAAGCTCAGCGAGAAACGCCGCGAAGCCTTGTTTGACGAGATCATTGCCCGCGCTCTGTGCTACCAGATCGTTTTTATCTCCCCGCAGGAAATTGACGAGCGCAACATCCTGTGGGCTACCATGGACGGCATGGAGCAGGCGGTGGCCGGTTTGGCCGTTACGCCGGACTATGTTCTGGTGGATGGCAACCGCTGCCCACCCAATCTGGCCCAGCCTGCCGAGGCTGTCGTCAAGGGTGACGCCAACAGCGCCAGTATTGCGGCGGCTTCCATTCTGGCCAAAGTCAGCCGTGACCGGTACATGCTGGAGCTGGATAAACAGTATCCGCAGTACCAGCTGGCCAAACATAAAGGTTATCCCACCAAGCTCCATTATGAGCTGATTGAACAATATGGCATTCAGGATTTTTACCGCCGCAGCTTCTTGAAAAAGCAGGGCTACTGGCCATGAACCGCGCCAAATTGGGCCATACGGGCGAAGCCGTTGCCGCTAAGTATTACATCCGGCAGGGCTACCTGCTGCTGAACCATAACTACCGCACCCGCATGGGGGAGCTGGACTTGATCTTATATAAGGCAGACACCATCGTGTTTGCCGAGGTCAAGACCCGCACCAGCGCCCAGCGCGCCGCCCCGGCCGAAGCGGTGGACTATTATAAACAGCAACGTCTGATTGCTGTGGCGGGCCAGTATCTTCAGCAAAGCCCGTATGCTGATGCCAACATCCGTTTTGATGTGGTGGAAGTTCTGCCTGCCGGTTCCGGCTGGCAGGTCCACTGCATCCGGGATGCTTTTGCCAGCGAATGATGCGGGGCCTATTTTGAGCTGTTTTGGATACAGCAAAACAGGATGTGCAACCTATTTTTGTTGTGCCAGAAAAAACAGGCCTTTCTGTGCGGAAAGGTTTGATAGAGATGAAAAATATATAGGGGGTTTGATTATGCAGTTCCAAAGCACACGCGATCCCAACACCATCGTTTCTTCGTCGGAGGCCATTCTCCGCGGTTTGGCACCGGACGGCGGCCTGTTCGTTCCCACCGCGTTCCCCAAGGCAGAGCTGGAAGATTGGAAATCCCTCAGCTACCCGGAGCTTGCCCAGAAAGTTCTGGCTGGCTTTTTGACAGATTATGACCCGGCTTTCCTGGGTGAAGCTGCCGCTGCAACTTATGGAGATGCCTTTGCCGGTAAGGCGGGTTATGTCCAGAAGGTTCACGATGGCCTGTACTCGCTGGAATTGTGGCACGGCCCGACCTGCGCCTTCAAGGACTATGCGCTCCAGCTGATGCCCAAACTGCTGGTTCAGGCCAAAAAAAACCTGGGCCGCACCGAAACGACCCGCATTCTGGTGGCAACCTCCGGCGATACCGGCAAGGCTGCACTGGCTGGTTATGCAGGCCTGCCGGGCATTGAGATCGAAGTGTTCTATCCCGATGCCGGTACCAGCGAAATCCAACGCCTGCAGATGGCCACCCAGGCAGGAGATAACGTATCCGTCTATGCCGTGAACGGCAACTTTGACGATGCCCAGACCGGCGTGAAACGCGTGTTTGGCGATGCTTCGGTTGCTGAAGAACTGGAAAAGCGCAATATCTGCCTGTCCAGCGCAAACTCCATCAACTGGGGTCGCCTGGTGCCGCAGATTGTGTACTACTTCTATGCCTACTTCCGCCTGGTGGAGCAGGGCAATGTTGCCTGGGGACAGCCGGTGGACTTCTGCGTGCCGACCGGAAACTTTGGCGATATCCTGGCCGGTTATTATGCCAAGCAGATGGGCCTGCCTGTGGGCAAGCTGGTTTGCGCTTCCAACAAGAATAACGTCCTGACCGACTTCATCAAGACCGGTACCTATGATGCCCGCCGCACCTTCTACAAGACGACTTCGCCGTCCATGGATATCCTGATCTCCAGCAACCTGGAGCGTCTTCTGTACCATGTCAGCGGCAGCAGCGCCAAAGTGGCAGGCTGGATGGCTGACCTGGCAAAGACCGGTATGTACACCGTCGATGCCGAAACCCTGGCCCGCATTCAGGCATCTTTTGCCTGCGGCTGTGCTGATGATACAGCTGGCGCTGCAGAGATCAATGCCCGCTTTGAGCAGGACAATTATCTCTGCGATACCCACACCGCCGTTGCGTTCTGCGTAGCTGAGACGGTTCACAGCGCGGCGCCTATGGTGGTGCTTTCCACCGCCAGCCCGTACAAGTTCCCGCGCGATGTGCTGGCCGCGCTGGGTGAAACTGCCCCGGAAAGCGACTTTGCCGCCATGGCTGCTCTGAATGTCAAAACCGGCTGCCCGGTTCCGGCTTCCCTCAGCGTGCTGAACACCCTGCCGGTGCGGTTCAATACCGTCATTGAGCCTGCCGCCATCCGGGATGCCGCGCTGAAATAAGCGGCATTAGGGGCGTGCATTACACGCATTAAGTAAGCACTGCCAGGCCCGCAAACGCAGCCCGGCAGCCGCCGGTAAACTGTGGTTATACTTCGCTGAAGGTTTCGCACATTGTTTCTGTGCCGTTGTTGGCGCGGTGGTTCACGTGAATCTCATGCGCTGTGCAGCAGCAGGAGCCGTTGTTGTACACACAGTTTTCTACATCACAGCAAATTCCGTTGATTACGTTTTCTTCCATCATGGTGCTTCTCCTTTCTTGGTAAGGCACAAAAGCGTTTGCTTTTGCGTGCTCTATCAGTATGGGCAGAATACACCAGAATATACTGCCGGGGGTGCATATGGCAATTTTTGTGGTTGGTGATCTTCACCTTTCTCTCGGCGGGGATAAGCCGATGGATGTTTTTGAAGGCTGGGAAGGCTATCTGCCCAAGTTGGAAGCAAACTGGCGCACGCTGATCTCCCCGCAGGATACAGTCATTCTGGCGGGGGATACCAGCTGGGCCATGAAGCTGGAGGACACCAAAACCGACTTTGCGTTTATCCAAAACCTGCCGGGTCAAAAATGGCTGCTGAAAGGCAACCATGATTATTGGTGGACGACTGCCCGCAAGATGGAGCGCTACCTGACAGAAAACGGCTTTGATACCATGCACATCCTGCATAACAATGCCTGCATGGTAGGGGATTATGCCTTGTGCGGCACCCGCGGCTGGCCGTTTGACGATACCAACGCCCAAGATGCCAAGATCATGGCGCGCGAAGCCGGCCGCCTGCGCATGTCGCTGCAGGCAGGGGGGAGCGCACAGAAAATTGCATTTCTGCATTACCCGCCAGTTTATCCCGGCGGGTGCGCACAGCCGTTGGTGGATATCCTGCATGAGTTTGGCGTGCAGCAATGTTATTACGGCCACCTGCACGGAAAGTCCATCCGCGGGGCTATCCAGCGCGAAGTGGATGGTATCCGCTACAAGCTGGTTTCGGCGGACGGTTTGCATTTTTGCCCTTATAAAATCTGTGATTAAAGCATTTGTTTGCAGCTTTTTTCAATTTTTTTGCCTGTAAAGGGAATTTTATTTCAAAATGGGCTGGTATTCTTTGCCGGTACATGATATAATACATTGTATTTCTATGTTTGGAGGATTTTCAAATGAATCTGATTTCCTGTGAAAAGCTCGAAAAGAGCATGGTAGAATTGCAGTTCTCTATCGACGCTGAGACCTTCAAGGCCGCTGTGAACAATGCGTTCAAGCGCGAAGGCAAAAAATATGCCATTCCCGGCTTCCGCAAGGGCAAGGCTCCCCGTCATATGATCGAGAAGATGTACGGTTCTGACATTTTCCATTATGACGCTGTCAATGATCTGTTCCCGGAGGCTTATGAGGCCGCTGTGAAGGAAGCAAAGATCGATGTTGTCGGCCGCCCCGATCCCGAGGTCGTTTCCATGTCTGAGGCTGACGGCGTTGTGCTGAAGGTCAAGGTTGCTGTCAAGCCCGAAGTTGAACTGGGCGAGTATGCCGGTTTAACTGTGACCAAAGAAGCCAAGAATGTCAACGAGGCAGATGTTGACGCCGAAGTGAAGCGCATGCAGGACCGCAACGGCCGTCTGCTGACCCGTGAGGGCGCTGCTGAGAACGGTGATACCGTTGATATCGACTTTGAGGGCTTTGTTGATGGCAAGGCTTTTGAGGGCGGCAAGGCAGAGCATTACTCTCTGGTTCTGGGCTCCGGCTCCTTCATCCCCGGTTTCGAGGATCAGGTTGTTGGCCATTCCGCTGGCGAAGAGTTCGACGTCAACGTCAAGTTCCCCGAGGAATACGGCGCTGCCGAGCTGGCTGGCAAGGATGCAACCTTCAAGATCAAGCTGCATGAAGTCAAGTACAAGGAGCTGCCCGCTCTGGATGACGACTTTGCAAAGGACGTCAGCGAGTACGACACCCTGGACGAGCTGAAGGATTCCATCCGTAACAACATCAAGACCAACCTGGACAAGCAGGCTGAGCAGAAGGTCGAGAACGATCTGATGGATCAGGTTATCGCCAACATGAAGGCTGATATTCCTGACGCCATGGTTGACAGCCGCATCGACGAGCTGGTTCAGGACTTCGAGTACCGCATTTCTCAGCAGGGCCTGAAGCTGGCTGACTACCTGAAGTATATGGGCATGAACATCGAGCAGTTCCGTGCACAGTTCAAAGAGCAGGCTGACAAGCAGGTCAAGATGCGCCTGGCAATGGAAGCTATCGTTGCCAAGGAAGGCATCACCGCTTCTGACGATGAGTTCGAGGAAGAAGTTAAGCGTATTGCTGACGCTTACAAGATGGAAGCCGACAAGGTTAAGAGCATTGTGGACGCCGCTGCTGTTAAGGCTGACCTGGCAATCAATAAGGCAATCGACTTTGTTAAGGAAAAGGCTAACGTTGTGACCGCTGAGCCCAAAGAAGAGGAAAAGCAGGACTAATCCATAGCCCTGGCTTTGCCCGATAGCAAGATTGTATAAAAGCCGATACAGCGTGCTTTGCCGTTGTATCGGCTCTTATCGAATCATGGAGATTTGTTCTCCGCTCTCCGGGCTGTAACAGCCCGGAACCATTACCATTGTTTTAAGGAGGGAACCGAATGAGCCTGGTACCTTATGTTGTTGAGCAGACTGCGCGCGGTGAGCGCAGCTATGATATTTTCTCCCGCCTGTTGAACGACCGTATTATCGTTCTGAGCGAGGATGTCAACCCCAATTCCGCGAGCGTGATCATTGCACAGCTGTTGTATCTGGAAGGGCAGGACCCCGAAAAAGATATCAGCTTCTACATCAACAGCCCTGGCGGTTCCATTACCGACGGTATGGCCATCCACGATACCATGAAGTATATCAAGTGCGATGTTTCCACCATCTGCGTGGGCATGGCTGCTTCCATGGGTGCATTTTTGCTGGCCAGCGGCACCAAGGGTAAGCGTTTTGCCCTGCCGAATTCTGAGATCCTGATCCATCAGCCGCTGATTTCCGGCGGCCAGGGCGGTGGCCTTTCCGGCCAGGCAAGCGACATTCAGATCCATGCCAACCACCTTGTGCAGATCAAGAAAAAGATGAACCGCATGCTCAGCGAGTATACCGGCCAGCCTCTTGAGGTTGTGGAGAAAGATACTGACCGCGATAACTACCTGACCGCAGAGGAAGCCAAGGCCTATGGCCTGATCGATGAGATCATTGTAAAACACTAAAACCGGGGGAATTAGGAAATGGCAAATTCGATTTCCGGCAAGGACGGAAAACGTGAAATGATTTGCAGCTTTTGCGGCCGTTCCCAAAGCCAGGTGGATCAGCTTATCATCGGCCCCGGCGTAAACATCTGCAAAGATTGCATTGATATGTGCTACAGTGCCCTATATAAAGATGGCAACGTACCCGAACCGCCGCGCGCAACGCCGGAACGCCGTGCTGCGGCTTCTCGCGGGCATTCCGGCGTTGACCCTTTGGCGGATGTCAACATCATGACGCCTGCTGAGATCAAAGCTGGCCTTGACCAGTATGTCATTGGTCAGGACGATGCCAAGCGCGTGCTGGCAGTTTCTGTCTACAATCATTATAAGCGCATTCTTTCCGGGCAGGAAAGCCATGTAGAGCTGCAAAAGTCCAACGTACTGATGCTTGGCCCGTCCGGTACCGGCAAAACCCTGCTGGCCCAGACGCTTGCCAAAATGCTGAACGTTCCGTTTGCGATTGCGGACGCCACCACCCTGACCGAAGCCGGTTACGTTGGCGAGGACGTTGAGAACATTCTGCTCAAGCTGATTCAGGCTGCGGACTTTGATATTCCCAAAGCCGAAGTTGGTATTATCTATGTGGACGAGATTGATAAGATCACCCGCAAGAGCGAGAACCCATCCATCACCCGCGATGTTGGCGGAGAGGGCGTGCAGCAGGCATTGCTGAAAATTCTGGAAGGCACTGTCAGCAATGTGCCGCCCAACGGCGGCCGCAAACATCCGCAGCAGGAATTCATCCAGATCAACACCAAGAACATCCTGTTCATCTGCGGCGGTGCCTTTGACGGCCTGGAAAAGCTGATCCAGACCCGTACCGACAAGAGCACCCTCGGCTTTGGTAGCCAGCTGCGTACCAACCTGGACAGCGAGGAAACCCGTCAAAAGCTGCTGCGCAAAGTGGAACCGGACGATCTGGTCAAGTTTGGCCTGATTCCGGAGCTGATCGGTCGTCTGCCGGTTGTGACGGTGCTGGACCCGCTGGACGAGGAATCTTTGATCCGTGTTCTGACCGAGCCGAAAAACAGCATTGTGCGCCAGTACAAAGAGTTGCTGGCTATGGACAGCGCTGAACTGTCCTTTACGGATGCTGCCCTGCGTGCTATCGCCCAAAAGACCATTGCACGCAAGAGCGGCGCCCGCGGCCTGCGGAGCGTGGTGGAGGATATCCTGATCCCCATCATGTACGAAATTCCGTCTGACCCCACTATTACCCGTGTTACCATTGATGCGGACACAGTGAATGGCGGCCAGCCGCACCTGGAATATGGTGCCGTGCGCAAGCGCTATAAAAATAAGGCAATCATCAAGCAGTAAATAGCCCAATCAAAGCAGCAGCCCCTGCCGCTGTAGAATGTAATTGTTCTACGGCGGCAGGGGTTTTATTATTTTGTATGTTGATCAATGTGTAAGCTGATGCCGGTCATTCCGGGGTTGCGGCTCTGCAGCCTTCCTTTATAGCGAGCGGTGTCAAGGTCGCATAAATAGGGTGTTTTCAAAAAAACATGCTGCGTTTCCTCATTTGGCGCATCCTCCGTCCGCTGGCAGCCGCTATCAATGGCATCCGGCAGGGGAGCACTCTCCTATACCATTTCAATCCGCACAATGTTACCACGCACAAGAGTTAGAATGAGTTAACAGGAGCAGTTTTGTTATAAGAAATAAAGCCGGAATTGTCAAAACCTACACGGTACACCTGTTATTCCTTTATCTTATTCAGGCACTTTAAGGCACGAAACAACACCTTTAGGCTAAGGCAACACCGCACAATTCCCGCCTTGCGGCTTAAGCACCGCTCCGGCGGCTGCGGCACGGCATCTGCGTTGCCAAAATGCTCGATAATGTCGGGTTGCGGTACCCGCATCGTGCTTCGGGGGCAAAAGCCCCTCGCACTCTGCGACCGCTGCCCCTGCTTCGGTTCGCTGTTTCCGCCACTGGCGGCGCTCACCTTTGCAGCATCCAGTATTATCTGCGCTTTTGGCTTGGCATCTGCCGCACCTCGCTCGCCGTATTGGCACTTAGAATTATGCGGTATTGCCCTAAAGGGCTGAACCGTACTATTCCACGCTGCTTTCCCAATAAAAATTCCCCCGATGCAAAAGGGTTATCTTCTGCATCGGGGGAATGCGATTTATGGTTTGATTTTACTCAATCACAAGCAGCAGGCTCATTTTGAACTTGCCTTGCGGGGTAACGCTGTGCAGGCCGTTTTTGTCAAAGCGGAAACTTTCGCCTGCGTTCAGCTCGTAATCCTGACCCTCATAGTCAATGATTGCTTTGCCTTCCAGTGCGGTCAGGATGGCGTTGCCGGGGGCGCGGTGTGGGGGCAGGCTGGTGCCCGCATCGAATGCCATCAGCACAAACTTCATGTTGTCTGCGTGGACAAGGTCAACATTGGCAATGCTGCCCTCTTCGTAAGAAATCAGGTCTTTCAGGGCTGTGGGCTGGCCAGCTTTGATGATGTTGTTCAGGATAGTATTCTCCTTTTTCAAAATAATTTCAGTATAGATCATACCAATATCCGTGCTGGTTCCACACAGTGTTTTGGGCGGAACAGCCAGAAAATCATCTCCCGCAAAGGGAACTGCCCGGCCATCTTCGCCTAAGATAAAGCGGCCGTTGCCCATAGCACCCACATACAGGGTCGTACAGTCATAGCTTTCCGGCGTAATGGTAGTACCCGCCCCAAGGGAAAACCAGGTGACCGGCACCTCTTTGCCAAGGTTTGCCGGGCGGGAGACTGTCATACAATCACGGATGGGGCGCATTTGCGCAATGGTAAAAGGTTGGTGTTCCATGCGGTATACCTCACAGTGAGATTCGTAGGCTAAAGCATCGGCATTTCTATTGGCCGCCTGTTCAAAATGGATTCCTGCAGGTTCCCGCAAAATCACATTTCCCCGGCATAAGCTGGATGCCCTGCAAAATGCAGGCGGGCTGCGGCGTTTTTACTTCAGCGTTGTGGGGCGGTCCAGATAAATCACTTTGTTGTCAGAAATAAAAGTCTGGAAGTTATACAGGATCAAGATTTGGTCATAGCCCTCTTTTTCAATCGTGGAATCTAACCCATAGGCCAGCCCGCGGAAATCCACCACGCCAATTTTTGCATAATTCGCCGTCAGGTAGGGGATAAAGCTGTTGGCATAGCTGTCCTTTACCACCAGGATGCTGCCCGTCCCGTTGCCCTCAATCACCGAATAACCGTTGTTGCCATCCAAAAAAGCTCCATACTTGTCACGAGTATCCAGCTTGGCAAGGTTCATCAGGTCCTCGGTTTTCACCGGTTCATAATCTGCTTCGCCGTTTACTTTATAAACCGTCATCTGGTTGGGCAGATCATAATAGCTGAAACTGTCCGCCTGTGCATTCCAGCGCCGCGTAGCAGAATAATGCGTGCCGTAAAAATCGGGGACGGTAATTTTGGTATAGACATTGCAGTCAAACGGCGTCAGATTTTTCAGCGTGCAGAACTGCTGGTAAGCGCGGTAAGCACCATCCGGTGTCCAGTGGTGGTCGGTCTTAAAGTACAGATACTGATCCTTATTGGCGCGGTAATCGTCGCGCATATCGATCACATCCGCCCCGCTGGCCTGCACTTGGGCAAAAATGTCATCCAGCATGGCATCTTCGTCCACCATGGGGGCATTGGCCGGCAGCATTTCCGGGTAGATATCGCTGGCCGAAGGTGCCAGCAAAAAGGTGACCCGGCCGGGGTAGCGCTGGGCAAAGTTTGTGACGGCACTGATATTTTTCCCCAGCTGCTTCTCAGTATCCGTACTGACGGTAAACAGCTTGGTGAACATCCAGCCATCTTTGCCGTTTAGGATGCCGCTTTCCTCCGTTTTGCCAAACGCGAGGGCATTGACGGCGCTTTCCAGGTTGATCCACCCATCGCGCAGGGCAACCTGGTCCTGCAGATAGGTGGAAAAATCATCCTGCCATTTGCCGTTCAGCAAAGTTTTTACGCTGAACACTGGCATTTGCGCCAGTTTGCGGTTTTCTAGCTCCGAGTTCTCGCGCTTGGGCCAGAACAGGTTGACCAGTGCAAACCCGCACAGCAAGGCGGCAAAAACAATCAGGGAAGCTGGCGGCAGATGACGGTCGGATCTGCGGTAAACATATTTTTCCATAAAGCCATCCCTTCCCTTAAAAGTTTGCATACAGTGCGGTGGAACCCGTTGCTGCTACCACATACGCCGTGCACAGAACAAAGCAGACGCCGCAAAGCGCTGCCCGTAGCGGGGCTTTGCCTTTGCACCACTGCCAGAACCGCCCCGGCAGTTGGGTGGAGCAAACACAGCACACAACCAGCAGCACCGCATAATTGCGCAGGAAATACAGCGCCGAAACGCCGCCCTGTGGGATGAACAACCGGCTGAGCAGCAGCCCCAGCGGTGCACCGGGGGCGTTGCAGGTGAACAGCCCCCAGCCCAGTACCACCAGGAACAATGTGTAAATGTGTGGCCAGACCTTGCCTTTTTTCAGGTACTTCATCAAAAAGTTCTTTTCGATGACAAGCAGCACGAAATAGTAAAGGCCCCAGCAGATAAAGTTCCAGTTTGCACCATGCCAGATGCCGGTCAGCGCCCAGACGGCCAGCATGTTCAGCATCTGGCGCCCGGCACTGCAGCGGTTGCCGCCCAGCGGGATATAAATGTAATCCCGGAACCAGCCGGAAAGGCTGATGTGCCACCGCCGCCAGAATTCGGTAATACTGCCTGAAATGTACGGCAGGTTAAAGTTCGCCGGGCATTCAAAGCCCATCATCAGGCTCAGGCCGTTGCTCATCTCCGAGTAACCCGCAAAGTCAAAGTACAGCTGCAAAGAGTACGCAATAATGCCCAGCCATGCCAGCGGCAGGGAAGCGTTCGCCAGCCCAATGCCGCCCGTTCCGATGATATCCTGCCAGAGCGCCGCAATGGAATCCGCCAAAATCACCTTTTTGGCAAGGCCGAACACAAACATTTCAGCACCATCCTGCGCTTTTTGCAGGGTGCAGCGTCCCTGTGTCTGGTGTAGGACATCCGCCATATCCCGGTATTTCACGATCGGGCCAACGATCAGCTGCGGGTACATCAGAACATATACCGCAAAGACCACCGGGCCGCGTTCCGCTTTTATCTTGCCGGTATACACATCCGCAGTATAACTGATGAGCTTAAACGTATAATAGCTGATGCCCAGTGGCAAAACATCCAAAAAACTCAGCTTGGCAAACCCGGTGGAAGCGATAACGTTGAGCGTGTCCAGCAAAAAGTTCGTGTATTTGCAGTAGACCAGCGCCGCTGCCGTCAGCACAATGGCAGCAATCAGCACGATTTTTCGCTTGCCCCCGGCGGGCAGGCTGGCAAGCAGAAGCCCCGCCGCATAGTTGATGGCAACCATGCCCACGGCCAGCGGCAGCCATGTAATACCGCCCCAGCAGAAAAACAGCAGGCTTTCCACCAGCAGCACCGCATTTTTGACCCTGCCCGGCACAAGGTAATACAGCCCCAGCGCCAGCGGCATAAAACAGAATAAAAAGACAACGCTGTTAAAATTCACAGCGGTTCCTCCTCTCTTGGTTCAGGGAGTGTGGGGAACAGCCCACCAAAAAACAAGGCCGCAGCCTGTTGGGGCGCGGCCTGTTTGGTATCGGTTTGTGCTATCAGGCAAGCGCCCCGTCAATGGCGGTGTCGATTGCGGAATAATCCGGGCCATTCACACCGGCAATGACCATGACCACAACATTGCCTTTTACCACAATGCGTGCATCCTGTGCCTTGGCAACTTTATCAGCAAAGTCAGCATACAGTGTGCTGCTCATTGATTCCTTATAGGCTTCCAGTTCAGCTTTCACGGCGTCAGCGGTGCCATCTTTGACTTGGGCGGCGAATACCAGAGCACAGTCTGCCTGGTCGTTGGTTACATCGCCCTGGAAAGCAACAATGTTATCCGGGGTCAGGTTCATCTCGTTCTCCATGGAGAAGTCATCGATGGCACGGGCATTGGGCACTTCGTTCACAGCCTCAATGGCGGTCACGATGGCGCCCAAATCCACGCTGGCAGTGGCTTCCTCGGTGGAGGAAGCATCGGTGCTGGCTGCCTCAGAAGCCGTGCTGCTGGCAGCTTCCGAAGAAGCACTGGCAGAGGAAGAAGCGCCGCTGCCGCAGCCAGCCAGCAGGGTGGCAAACAAAACGGCTGCCGCCAAGGCAGAAATCAATTTTTTCATAATATAGTTCTCCTTTGTTGGTTCGGGGTTCAAATTTATCTCTTTGGCCCTCTGGGAATTTAGATCACCTACTATAGTACACCAGAGTAATGTACTTATATAGGATACACGATTTACACCTGTTTTTCAAGTCCCGCAGGGTAAATCTCACACACTTTCACATCCACAATTTTGCGCAAAAATACCGGCGCTTGACAAACTCCGCCCGCCACCTTACACTTTGAAATACAGAATCCATGTAACTTATAAAATAATGGAGGAATCCCCCTTGCAGAACTACAAAGCCAGACAAACCGCCCTGCTTGGCATGCTGTTTGCCCTTTCCATGGCGCTCTCTTTTTTGGAATCCATGCTTACCCCGTTTTTTGGCCTGATGCCCGCCATGAAGCTGGGGCTTTCCAATATTGTTGTCATGTACGCCGTTTTGTTTTTGAACCGCCGTTCGGCGCTTTATCTTGTGCTGCTCAAGGCGTTGTTTGCGTTGCTTACCCGCGGCGTTACAGCCGGGTTTCTTTCGCTGTGCGGGGGCGCGCTTTCCCTGGCTGTGTTCTGCCTGCTTCTGGCATTGCCATTCACCATCACAGGCTACATTTTTTCGGTCAGCGGGGCACTGGCGCATAACTGCGGCCAGCTGCTGGGGGCTGCAGCGCTGCTTTCAGACAAAATGGCAATCACCTATGCGCCGATGCTGCTGATAGCGGGTCTTATCGTTGGTTCCTGCACCTATATGGTATCGCGCCTGATTTTTCCCGCTGTCAAGAGAATTATTCCGCCGAAGGGCAAAGCGGAAAGCAAAATTATATTTTAAGATAGCGTCTTAAAAAATTTTAAAAAAGTGTTGACATTTCACATTTCTGCGGCTATAATATAACCATAGCACAGGGAACGAGTTCAAAAAAGTGAACGTCTTGTGCGGCTCATAAAACTAAAAACCAAGAACAAACCATTATTTTGATTCGGAGGTATTTCTTATGAAAAAGTATGTTTGCACTGTCTGCGGCTACATTGCTGAGGGCTCCATCCCCGATTTCTGCCCCGTCTGCAAGGCTCCCGCTTCCAAGTTCATCGAAAAGACCGATAATTCCTATGTGACCGAGCATGTTGTCGGTATCGCCAAGGACGCTCCGGAAGATATCATCCAGGGCCTGCGCGAGAACTTTAACGGCGAGTGCAGCGAAGTTGGCATGTACCTGGCCATGAGCCGCGTTGCCGACCGTGAAGGCTACCCGGAAATCGCCGAAGCTTGGAAGCGCTACGCTTTTGAGGAAGCTGAGCATGCTTCCAAGTTCGCAGAACTGCTGGGCGAAGTCCTGACCGACAGTACCAAAAAGAACCTGCAGATGCGTGTGGATGCCGAGTCTGGTGCCTGCGCAGGCAAGATGGAGCTGGCCAAGAAGGCAAAGGCTCTGAATCTGGATGCCATCCATGACACCGTGCATGAAATGGCAAAGGACGAAGCCCGCCATGGCCGCGGCATGCAGGGTCTGCTGGACCGTTACTTCAAATAATTGAATTCCTAAACCGCAAGGGGGTCGGGTAACACCGGCCCCTTTTTGCTGTCATTTTTTCTGTGGCAATACCACATAATTCTAAGTGCCGATACGGCGAGCGAGGTGCGGCAGATGCTAAGCCAAAAGCGCAGATAATACTGGATGCTGCAAAGGTGAGCGCCGCCAGTGGCGGAAACAGCGAACCGAAGCAGGGGCAGCGGTCGCAGAGTGCGAGGGGCTTTTGCCCCCGAAGCACGATGCGGGTACCGCAACCCGACATTATCGAGCACTTTGGCAACGCAGCTGCCGGAGCGGTGCTTAAGCCGCAAGGCGGGAATTGTGCGGTGTTGCCCTGTATTTATTCTCCGCGGCAGGCAAAAAAGTTGTCCTGATTATCACAGGCAGCATAAAACGTTTCGCTCAACTGGCCGATGCCCGCGCGGGAAAGCTGGGTGTTCAACCAGGTGCGGTCCTTTCCGCTGGTGTGCAAGTTTTCTTCAATCAGCTTGCCATCCAACACCAGGTCATACCACTTGCTGGCCGGATTTGTCTGGATGGCAAGGTCCTGCGGGGTGACCGGGCGGTTGAAACTTTTGGGTAAAAAGCTGATCTGGCCGCTGGTTTCCAGCATGGCACACTGCACTTCATTCAAATCAAAATATCCGGCTACTCTGGCTTGTGCTAAAAATTCATTCAGGTCTATTTTGGCGCGGTCCAGCTCCGCTTTATAAATCGTTCCGTTCTCCATCAGTGGAATGGCCTGTCCGCTCAACCAAAGGCGGACGTTCTGGTTTTTGCAGGTGCCGTAATGCACCGCAAAAGCTGCGATACCATACACGATCATGGCGGTAAGCGGGCGGTACCATTGTTCCAGGTTGGTGGCCATCTCTGCCGCAATGGAACCAATGGTAATGCTGTTGACATAATCAAACAAGTTCATCTGGGCAATCTGCCGTTTGCCGCCCAGCCGCGTTAAAATAAACAGTACCGCCAGCGAAACCACACTGGCAACAAACACATTGATAATTTCCTGCACTGCCTGCATCTTTCCCATCCGCTCCCTTATCATTTGCCATGCAACCCGCATGATAACCTTATTGTGGCCCCACCAGCGGTGCATTATACGCACAATGTACCAACGGGGCTTGCACAGGAAGGGGAAAATGTTATAATAAAGTTGTTCCTGTATACTTCGACTTCCGGCGGCTTTGGGCCCGCTGCGCCGGAGCCGGGCAGGGATTGGCAGCAACTGCCAGCTTGATAAAGAATTGATATCAGGATGTGAAATCATGCAGATTTACCTTTTGCGGCATGGGCAGACAGAATATAACGCCCAACACCGGTACCAAGGTCAACAGGATATCCCGCTTTCCGCCGCGGGCCGCGCCCAGCTGCGCCCGGCCGGGTTTATGCCGGATGTTGCCTATGTCAGCCCGCTCATCCGCGCACGGCAGACGGCGGAAATCTTTTTCCCCGGCTGCCCGCAGATCATTGTACAGGACTTGCGGGAAATGTGCTTTGGCAGTTTTGAGGGGCGGCATTATATCCACATTGAGCACGACCCCGACTACCTTGCCTGGCTGGAAGCCAACAAGACTGCTGCCCGCCCGGATGGGGAGCGCATTCAGGATTTTTGTAACCGCAGCTGTGCCGCCTTTGCCAAACTGGTGGAAGAAAGCCTTGCGAAGCACAAACAGCAGCTGGTGATTGTAGCGCACGGCGGCATCCAGATGGCGGTTATGTCCCGTTACGGTCTGCCGCGGCGGGATTATCACGACTGGTGCGGTCCCAACGCGGGCGGCTACCGCCTGGATGCCGCCAACTGGCAAACAGACCACACCTTGCAGCTGTTGGAAACCGTGCAGTATACCAAAGCCACACAAAGCGAGGCAGCCTTATGAGCAATGGTTTGATTCATTTATACCACGGTGACGGCAAGGGCAAAACCACAGCTGCCATGGGCCTGGCTGTGCGGGCGCTGGGCTGCGGGCGGCGCGTGGTGATCGTGCAATTTTTGAAAGGCGGTGCAACCGGGGAACTGGAACCGCTGCAAACCCTTGGCGCTACCTTCTACCGCGGCAAAGCCGGGCAGAAGTTTGTATTCCAGATGAATGAGGAAGAAAAGACCGCCACCCGTGCCCTGCAAACTGAAAACCTGCGCCGGGCGCTTGCCGAACCGGCGGACCTTTTGATTCTGGACGAAGCCTGCGCCGCCTGGAATCTGAACATGGTGGACCGAGCGTTGCTGCAAAACGCCGTACTGCACAAGCCTGCCGAACAGGAACTGGCAATGACCGGCCGCGACCCGGCCCCCTGGATGCTGGATGCCGCAGATTACATTACTGAAATGTGCTGCCGCCGCCACCCATACGAAAAAGGCATTCCGGCAAGAAAAGGCGTTGAATTTTAAGGCAACACCGCACAATTCCCGCCTTACGGCTTAAGCACCGCTCCGGCGGCTGCGGCACGGCATCTGCGTTGCCAAAATGCTCGATAAGACATCCAGTATTATCTGCGCTTTTGGCCTAGCAGCTGCCGCACCTCGCTCGCCGTATCGGCACTTAGAATTATGCGGTATTGCCTTAAGTTTGCCGCAGCGCAGTTCCATACAGGGAAGCGCACCAGGCAATAAGAAATTAAAAGTATTTAGGACAACCAGAAAAAAAGAAAAACAGCCTGCCCAAACAGCAGGCGGGGAGGGGTATCATCATGGCTACACATAGCCGCCAAATGTCCGATGCATTCCGTACGACAGTATTTCTAACCCTGTCCGGCGGATTTCAGGACGCTTACACCTACATGGGCCGCGGCAAAGTTTTTGCCAACGCTCAAACCGGCAATATCGTGCTGATGGCCACCAATTTTTGCGAGGGTGATTTTGCCAAAGCGCTGCGGTATCTTTTGCCGCTGTTGGCTTTTGCCGCCGGTGTCTATTTTGCCGAGGGCATCCGCAACCGCTACCACCTGATGGAGAGATTCCACTGGCGCCAGCTGATTTTGCTGATTGAGATTGCACTGTTGTTTGTTGTTGGCTTTATCCCCAACAATCTGGACTGGCTGGCCAATATGCTGGTCAGCTTTGTCTGCGCCATGCAGGTACAATCTTTCCGCAAGGTGCACGGCAATGCATATGCCAGCACCATGTGCATTGGCAACATGCGCAGCGGTATGCAGTACCTGTACACCGGCCTGCACACAAAAGACCGCGCTGTATTGCGCCGCGCCATGCAGTATTTTGCTGTAATTGCACTGTTTGCTGTGGGGGCCGCTGCCGGCAGTCTGCTGACCATCCATTTTGGCAACCGTGTGATCTGGTTCTGCTGTGCTTCGTTGCTGGTCAGCCTTAGCTTCATGTTTATCCGTGAAGACATTGAAGAGAACCCTGAACTGCAGCGGGAAGCCGCCGCTTTGCACCAGGATGTAAAAGCCATGGAGCACACCATCGGCAAAACCTTGCAGGAGCAGCAGGAAGAACTGCACCCCTTAAATCACAAGTGATATGGACAATATATAAAATTTGAACAAAACTTTCGCGATCTCGCTTGTCGTTTTCCGGCACAAATGCTACAATACAGTCAAATGTTAAATATGTGCGCGAAAGCGAGGGATTTCCGTGAAAATCATCACCGTTACACTTGCTCCTAACCAGGCTGTTCTGACCTGCTATCTGCAGGACCAAAGCCCCAAAATGCCAAATGCCGCCATCCGCCCGGCTATGCTGGTCGTGCCCGGCGGCGGCTACCAGTATTGCTCTGACCGTGAGGGCGAACCGGTTGCCCTGGCTTATATGGCACAGGGGTTCAATGCGTTTGTTCTGCGCTATACGGCAGATGCAACCACCCCGATTGACAAAGCGTTACAGGATGGTGCCGCCGCAATGGATTACCTGCGCGCCAACGCCGCGGAGCTGGAAATTGACCCGCAGCAGATCGCCGCTGTTGGCTTTTCTGCCGGTGGGCATTTGGTTGCTTCGCTGGGCACACTGCTGCCCAAGGCACAGCGCCCCAACGCCCTTGTGTTGGGCTATGCCGCAACGCTGGGTGCAATGTGGACCGTCGCTGGCCGCCAGGAGCCCGACCTGCACGCGCTGGTTGATGATGACACCCCGCCCACATTCCTGTTTGCTACCCAGGGGGACGCGCTGGTTCCTGTTAAGAACAGCCTTGTTTTTGCAGATGCTTTGGCTGACCACAGCATCCCGTTTGCGCTGCACATCTTCCCGACCGGAGCACACGGCATTTCCCTTGCCACTGCCTGTACCTCCGGGCCGGAAGCTTCCCGTGTCAACCCGGCAACCGCCCAATGGCTGCCGATGAGCGTTGACTTTTTGCAAAAGCTGTGGGGCTGCCTGGGCGTTACCGCACCGGATACCGAGCTTGCCGCCCAGCTTGCCGCCGGGCCGCTCAGCCTGAATATGCCGGTGCGCAGGTTGATGAAGAACCCGCAGGCCAGCGCTCTGCTGCAGGCTGTGCTGGGGGATATGTGGCAGGCCATTGTGTCTAACCCACTTTCCCAGGGAATCAGCCTGCGCGAAATTTCCGGCTTCCTGCAGGCGGCATTGCCGGAAAGCGCATTGAATCAGCTGGATGCCCAGCTAGCCAAAATCCCGGTTGAATAACCCAAAGGAACTTATCATGCTGTTTATTGAATATCCCAAATGCTCTACCTGCCAAAAGGCCAAATGCTGGCTGGATGAAAACGGCGTTGCTTACACCGACCGCCATATTCTGGAGCAGTCCCCCACCTATGAAGAGCTGAAAGAATGGCACGCTCGCAGCGGGCTGCCCCTGCGCCGCTTTTTTAATACAAGCGGCCTGAAATATAAATCGCTTGCCCTGAAAGACAAACTGCCCACCATGACCGAGGATGAGCAGCTGCACCTGCTTGCCACAGATGGCATGCTTGTCAAGCGGCCTTTGGTGGTCGGGGATGATTTTGTCCTTGTCGGATTCAAGCCTGACGAGTGGGCCAGCACCCTGAAATAATCCACCTTCTAAATAGCAAAGCAAAAACAGCACCGCAGTTTGTTGCACACACAGTCAAGTAAGACGATGTGCACGGCAAAGATTGCGGTGCTGTTTTGTTTTTATTCTTCCCAAAACCGCCAGAGTTCCCGTTCCAGCTCTTCTGTATCATAAATCATTTTCAGGTGGCTCCAATGCGGGGGCATCAGGCGGCGGTAGTCCGGCATGGCAAAGCGGTTATCGATCAGCAGCACCACGCCTTTGTCCCGCGGAGTGCGAATCACACGCCCGGCAGCTTGCAGCACCTTGTTCATGCCGGGGTAACGGTAGGCGTAGTCAAAGCCGGAACCGCGTGTCTGCTCAAAATAGTCCCGCAGCTGCTCCTGCCGGGGTCCAACCTGCGGCAGCCCTGGGCCCACGATGCCTACACCAATCAGCCGGTCGCCGGTCAGGTCAACGCCCTCCCCAAATACGCCGCCCATCACGGCAAAGCCAAGCAGAGGTTGGCTGGGGCCCGGCACAAACTGGGCCAAAAAGGCCGCTTTCTGCTGTTCATCCATCGCGTTTTCCTGCTTGATGCAGTTGATTTCCGGGCAGTGCTCCTTGAACTGTGCATAAGCCTGCTCCATATACGCATAACTGGGGAAAAACGCCAGATAGTTCCCGCAGCGCGCCCGCACCATCGTCGCCAGGCTTTCCTCCACAATGGCAAGGCTTGCATCCCTGTCCTTATACCGAGTGCTGACATTGCCGATGCAGAACAGTCCCTGATTGCCCGCGGGGAAGGGGCTACGCAGGGCAACGGCCCGTGCTTCCGGCACGCCGCACAGGTCCTTATAATAACTGGCCGGGGCCAGCGTTGCACTGAACAGCACCGCGGCGCGCCCCAGGGCAAAACTATCCGCCAAAAAGGCGCTGGGGTCAAGGCAGAGCTGCGCTGCACGCACCTCGCTGCCGGATGCCGTGATTTGCAGCACAAAATGATCGTCAAAGGTATCCGCTACGCGCAGCCAGGCCCGCACATCAAAATACAACTGGAGCAGTGCCGTGTGGGTTTCATCCGGTTCTCGGTGGTCGTCCAGCCATGCTTCCAACGGTTCACACAGGCGGTTCAGCAGGTGATCAAACTCCTCGCTGCGCTCTTTTAGAAAGAATGTTTTGCCAAACCGTCCATCTCTGGCGGCAGTTTCTTCCTCGGCACGGTGGCGCCATTCAATAAATACATCATTTACTTTGGTCAGAGCGTTTTTCAGGCTGCTTTTGCCTTTGCCCAACAGCTTCTTCGCTTCATAAAAGCTGGTTTTGGTCAGGGCAGCACTGTGCATTTCCCGCGCACGCCCCGGCAGGTTGTGCGCTTCGTCCACCAGGAAGATATAATCCCCGGCAGATTCAAAAAATCGCACCAGATGTACAACCGGATCAAACAGATAATTGTAATCCCCAATAATCACATCGCTCCACAGGCTGCTGTCCAGCCCCAGCTCAAAGGGGCATACCGTGTGGCGTTCTGCATATTCCTGCAAGGTTTCCGCCGTCAGGCAGGGGACATCCAGCACATCCCAGAGAGCGCCTTTGATGCGGGCATAATACCCGTTGGCATAGGGGCAGGCTTCCGGGGTACACTCCCGCGTCTCACACAGGCAGATCTTGTCTTTCGCTGTCAGCGTTACACTGCGCAGGTGCAGTTCCGGCTCGGTATCGCGCAGGATAACCAGTGCGTTTTCCGCTGCCGTACGGGTTGTGCCGCGGGCCGTTAAATAAAAAATCGGTCCCACACTCTCATTGCCCATAGATTTCAGGGCAGGAAACAGCACGCTCATGGATTTACCAATCCCGGTTGGTGCCTGGCACAAAAGCCGGCCGCCGTCCCGGCACACTTTGTATACCTCGCCCGCCATCGCGCGCTGCCCGGGGCGATACGCAGGGAAAGGGAACTGCATGGCCTGCAAATCCGAGTTCCGGGCCTTTTTCCACTCAACCGCCCGCCGCGCCCAGGGGGCATATTCCGCCAGCAGGGCTTCCACTTCCTCCTGCAGCTGCTGCGCGGTGTAATGCCGCTCAAACCGCAGAATCAGCTCTTCATCTACCTGGAAATAGGTCAGCTGAACCCGCATCTCTTCCAACTCATGCTGTGCCGCATAAATTGCTGCATACACAATAGCCTGTGCCCAGTGCTCCGGTGCAAAATCCGGGGTAATATCTGCCGCCGGGCATGCGGTGGTCTTGATCTCATCCACCACGGTAACACCGTCCACTGCGGTAAAAATGCCATCGGCGCGGCCTTCCAGCGTAAATTCAATTTCTTCATACGCAAAAATACCGCGAAGAAATACCTCCGCGGCGTAATCGGCATGTTCTTTTACAGCGGCGCGCTGCAATTTGCGGTGGATGCGTGCGCCCTCATTGGCGCGATCAAAGCCGGTAAAGCGGTTGTCAATGCTGCCAGCCCGGCGCAAGAATTCCACCAGCTGGCGCACCGGCAGCGTGATTTGTATTGGGGATACAGGTTCCTGCAAGGGCTCGTCCTCCTGTCAGGGGCAGTCAGCTGCGGTTATAGGTATGGTCACACACCTGCTCAATTTTCTCGCGCAAGGCTACAAAATCTTCAAACGCGGATATTTTGCTTTTTGGGTTGCGCAGCAGCGCTGCCGGGTGCAGAGTTGCCATAAACAATGTGCCCTGCTTATCAAAAAACTTACCGTGGTCCCGCGTGACGGAAAAGTCTTTTCCAATCATCTGCTGGGCGGCAATGCGACCCAAGCACACCACAATTTTTGGGCGCAGCAGCCGGAACTGCATGCGCAGCCACGGGAGGCAGGCGGCGGATTCTTCCGGGGCAGGGTCGCGGTTTTCTGGCGGGCGGCACTTAACAATATTGGCAATATAAATATTTTTGCTGCGGTCAAGGTCAATCGCTTCCAGGTAATGGTCCAGCAGCTGGCCGCTGCGGCCCACAAACGGCAGGCCTTGTGCGTCCTCGTTGGCGCCGGGGCCTTCGCCCACAAAAAGAACCTCGGCGTCCGGCACACCCTGCCCAAACACCACATGGGTGCGGGTCTCACACAATCCGCAGCGCTGGCACGCCAGGCATTGCTGTTTCAGCTCATCAAAATTCATGAATATCCCTCGTATTGCCCCCTTGCACAGGGGACTATAATATAATAAAAGACAACCGCTGCCCAAACAGTGGTAAAAAGGAGCTATCATTTATGCATCCAGACGCCTTGGCCGCCCGGCTGGCCTGTATCCTGCTGGGGTATCTGTTCGGCAGTTTTCTTACGGCAGAAGTTGTCGCCCGCGTTGTTTCCGGCAAAAGCGCGCGGCAGCTTGGCACCGGCAATCCCGGCATGGCTAATATCATGGCCCAACTGGGCAAGGGGGCCGGGCTGCTAACCCTGGCAGGTGATACGTTAAAAACGGTTGCTGCCTGCGGTGCAGCGTATTATGCTACGGCACCACTGATCGGGCAGGCGTCGATTTTATATGCCGGGCTTGGCGCAGTGCTGGGCCATAACTATCCCGCATGGGCAAGGTTCCGCGGCGGCAAGGGGGTTGCGGTAACCTGCGTTTGGCTCGTTTTGTATCTTCCGTTTTGGGGCACGCTTTGCTGCATCGCTGGCGGGGCACTGGTCCTGTGGCTCGGCTACCTGCCGTTGGGGGCTGTGGTGATCCCAGCGCTGGCCATCCTGCCCGCGTGGCTTTCCTATGGCCCAGAAAGCGGCATTCTAACTTTGGCCCTGGCCATCATTATGTTCAGCCGCCACTATCACGGCCTGCTGCGGATTCGGCAGGGGACAGAGCCCCGATTTTTCCAACGCCGCAATCCAAAATGAACAACTTTATCATAGCATATTTTCACCAGCCTGAAAAGCTGTAAACACATGAAAAAACGATATGATCTTAGAACCATCCAGTCATGCCGTTGCCGTCCGATTTTGAGGTGAAATCTCACAATCTAAACTATTTATACCGTAATTGCCCATAAAAACAGCAGAACAACAGAAACCCCAACAATCCCAAGGTAATAAGTTTGTGTAACTTGGTGCCTTGCGTTATCGACATATCAGAATTACAATATAATTATTACGGAATTGTAAAATGGAGGCAAACTGAAAATGAAGTATTACTTGGCTTACGGTCCCAACCTCAACCTGGTGCAGATGCGCCAGCGTTGCCCCAATGCCCGTGTGGTCGGGTATACATATTTATTCGGTGCGCGCCTGGTCTTCCGTGGTTCCAAGAACGGCTGCTTTTTGACCACGGATTTTCAGCAGCCCTGGTGCCCGTCTATGGTGGGCTGCGGGGTTTATGAGATTTCTGATAAAGACGAGCAGGCTCTGGATGTCTATGCGGGGGTTCCTTATTTCTACCAGAAGCAGACAATGCAGGTACAGTGCGTCTGGGACGTCACTACGCGACGGGAAGTTCTGCATAATATTGAAGCAATCCTTTACACCCTGCCCGCCAGCCACCCCTTGGGTGTTCCTTCCCGCCGCTATCTGCAGGAGTGCAAAAGCGGGTATGATGACTTTCATTTCAGCTTCCTTCCGCTGCGCCAAGCTCTGATTGACAGCAGCCCGGAGCCGCACACGAAGTAAAGGAAACACTTTTGTGTGAAAGAAAAGGCAAAAGCAAAAGATAGGCAAGCGGGAAGCGACGTTCTACCGTTTTGTTTCTTGCTTTGCGAAACAAATTTGAAAAAATTAAAAAAAATATGAAAATATCTGTTGACAAAAGTGGTACTGCTGGTTATAATAATACTCGTCGCCGGTGAGGCGGCCAAACAAAATAAGCGGATGTGGCGGAACTGGCAGACGCGCTAGATTCAGGTTCTAGTTCCCTTAAAAGAGTGTGGGTTCAAATCCCTTCATCCGCACCAAAGAAAGCACCTAGAAACGTAAGTTTCTAGGTGCTTTCTTTTTGCTGTACCGCAGCGTTTACCGCATCCCCGTACAGGTACGCGCCTTTCGCGTCCAGATACTCAATTAGGCATTCTTCTACGCTGCCGCCGTGCTTCCAGGCGGGCAAAGCTGCTGCCGGGTCTTCCTGCTGTTCGCCCATGGTTGTACTGCCGCTGTCCTCCACATCAAGGGGCAGATCAAGGCTTGTGCAGTGGTTCAGCGGGTCGGCGCTGGCCTTGTACTGCCTGCTGTCCTCGCCGGTCACGTTGCGTTCATGGCCGTTGGTCAAGGCGCGCTGTATCTGCCGCCGCTGGGTCTGTATCAACCAGTTTGCAAACGTCCCGGCGGCTGGGTCGTATGCCTATATCCGGCGCACCAGCGACTGGCTGTGTAAGGAACACGGTTTATCCGTGGTAACGTCACAACTGTATAGGTGCCGTAAAGTAGAAAGGCCACGGACATGAAGTACGATGAAAGAGCCTGCCATTTTAACATGGACACTGGGTACGTGAAATTGCTGCTCCGGGATGGGAGAAAAGTCTTCAGTGACTGCACCGTGGTCGAGGATGAACTGGATGTGACCATGGCACAGCGGTCAGAGTTGGGCTACCTTATCTACAATGACCCACTGGGCTATGCAGATTTGATTCTGAATGGTAATCCAGAGGAATACTTGAAAAATGTGGCCGGGAGCCATGGGTTAGAAGATTGATCTTCCCATAGAACTGCCATTAACAAAAAACACCGCCCATCTGCGTAACGGAACTCAGGTGGGCGGTGTTTTGCTCTATTGTCTCAGGGACGGTGTCGGAATTTACAGCTTATGCCAGGCTTTCAATGACTTTGGCACATTTTTCAATTCCAATTACCCCGCTGTCCAGCGCGACATGATAGTTGGCGGCATTGCCCCACTTCATATCGGTATAAAAGCGGTAATAAGCAGCGCGGCGCTTATCCTTCTCCTTCAGACGGGCTTCGGGCGATTTTTCCCGTTCCCCATAGACCCGCACGATGCGGTCTGCCCGGAACTTCATGTCCGCGTGGACAAAGACCTTCAAGCAGTCGGTGCGGTCCTGCAGGATAAAATCGGCGCAGCGTCCTACGATGACGCAGGGCTCTTTTTCTGCCAGCTCCCGGATGATCCGGTATTGCAGCTTCCAGAGCAGGTCCTCGTTAGTGGGACCGAAGCTGCGGTCAGTGAAGGCAGAGGCGAGGAAGCCGCCGGGAGTGTACTCTCCGGCCTCCCTGACATAGTTTTCGTCAAAGCCACTTTCGGCAGCCAGTTTCTGGATCAGTTCGGCGTCGTAGCACCGGATGCCCAGATGCTCTGCCACCAGTTTGCCGATGGTTCTGCCGCCGCTGCCAAACTCGCGGCTGAT
>ULXB01011274.1_pt1 | contig 29545 bp, 30 predicted proteins | sample 1960901 | NCBI WGS metagenome assembly ULXB01 (sample SAMEA4835828, study PRJEB28245) | human gut metagenome | biome: gut microbiome; material: fecal sample | place: Denmark | collected 2008
GACTTGCACCCATTAGAATAAGCTCATGCCGAGCATACCACGATAGGTTTCCGCATAAGACCCTTGTTTATGCGGAAACGCTACTGTGTATATGCCAATTTTGTCGTTCTTTTTGAAGTACATATGTTAATGTATTATAGAAGGTTCAATAATGCTATGCTCACAAGTATAAGCATTGTTACCATACAACCCGAATTTGAATTGTTTCTTTTCAATGCTGTTAAAAGCGTTTCCTGCATCTGACGATTGTTGATAGCAATATAATGATTCAATCTTGATAGTTCCTCAACTTTTGGCTTTAGGTATAGAAGTTTATCCCTAATACCTTCAGGTAAATCATACTGCATAATTTTTGCAAGACATTTTATAGCACTTTGAGATTCGAAATCTTTAAAATCTAAAACATCTTGTTTTTTAGTCAATCCATCTCCACTTTCATCAACATCTTGAGTAAGAAGTCCTGACTGCAAAAGCGTTATAAAAGCAGTTGCGCAATACAGTTCTTCTTCCTTTTTATTGACTTCCGCATTAACAGGAAATGTTTCTATATGTTCCAATAAGGAACTAAATGTAGTTTTCATTTGATAACATTTTTAACGTTTTGTCTAATGATGTGGAAATAAGCACTCCCTGTTCATGGATACGCTTCTTATCAAATACCACCAAAACGTCAACATCCTCTGCGATAAAAGGCTTTATTGCCATTTGTGCATCTAAACTGCTAACATACAATTTTTCAAATTGTTGTCTCAAATCCATATCGGTAGGTGCAATTATTAATTCATCAATACTCGCACCACTTAGGCTTCTTCCTAACAAATCGTTATGAAATTTGAGCTTTTTCGAAGCATCTTCTATTCTCATTTGTGTTCTATTTTAAAAGTCCTCCTGCGTTAGCTGCTTCTTCATTCGGCATAAGGTCAATAAGACCACATGCTATCGGGTGAAGTTTGTCAACAGACGGCTGATTGTTAATCTCTTCCAAACCTCTGTTGATAAGTTGGCGAGCTCGTGATGAGTCTTTCCAACGTATTGTACCAAAACGATTATGGCAATCACGGATAAGTCCCATACACTGATATACCAATGTCAAATGGACAAACAATTTACCAATTTGGTCAAGAATTTCTCGTCCTAGCTTAGCATCTTGTACTCGTATAACATTATCTACTTGACTACGGATTTGGCTGACCAATTGAGCTGACTTGTCATTACCTAAGTCGTTTTGTGCTTTCTCCAGTCTATCAAATTTTTCTCGGAGTTCTCTCTCTACACGTTGCCACTCGGTGCTATCGTCAAGTTCTTCTATCTTACGTAGAAGCTCCTTTAAATTTGATTGAGTACGCATAGGGTCGTTACCACTTGAAGCTAATTCTTTTACGGCATCAAGTTCTTTATTCAACTCTTCGACAGAGATACCGGAAGAAAGCAATGCCTCTATACTTCTTTGAGCAGAACCCAATTCTTTATTTACCCACGAAATAGCATCCTCAGAAGACTCACGTTTGCTTAAGTCTAGTTCTTTTTTTACCGTGAAGTCTACAGATGGGAAATACACCTCCATTGTCATCATTTCTGAGGAATCAACATGCAGAGTGATTTCCACATTCGAATTCTCAGGGATGAGCTGTTCAACGTCATCACCAGTAACAACCACATTAGATATTTGCGTATTTAATGCAGCTGTTTTTCCTTCGGCTTCTAAGCCTGATACTTGATAAACAGGAATAGACAACACATCAGTAGAAACTCCAGGGCGCAATGCCTGTGTCATTTTTCTATCAGACACAACACCTACGGCTGGCAGAGGCTTGTTCTTTTCCAACCCTTTGGCTGGTAAGAATACACCACGCTTTTTGATGTCATTATAAACTGCTATACCTATATTATAAGGAAGAGGAGCAGCACCTACTTTGACACCTTGGATAATGGTAAATTCAGAAGGGAAAATCTCAACAGCATTGCCTTGCTGATTGTAAGCCTTTACTTTAAATGTGTTTGGCTTACCTTCAAGCAAGAATGCCTCAATAACATTGCCATTTGTATCTACAGAAATTCGGTCACTTCTCCATGCGCCATCTGCACGTTGCAATTCGATAGATAACTCGTTAGGACTATTGTTTCCTGTCTTTTCCTTGTCAATGCTGATGCTTACCCATTCTGATGATTCGACCGATGTTGATTCATAGCCAACTTGCAGAAACACAATATCCGCCTTTGCTTCCTTTTTAATTTCAGCCTCATTAATATTTGCATCTATTGTAGAAGCATAAAGAGCTGCGCCACGTGCAACAGCGGTCATAGGATTGATACTGGTGTCTACATTTGGCGTAACCTCTTCTTTCAACATATCACGAATTATTGGCGAATAGGTTGGTCCGCCAACAAGTATGAGTGAAGACAAGTCTTTTCCAGTAAGCCCATTTCGTTCTAAAAGATTCTTACAAATGTCGACTGCTTTTTGGTACTGTTCGCCAATAGCGTCAATAAGCTGGTCTTTTGTAATTGAAATTTCAAGGTCAATGTCCTCGCCATTGTCATCTTGCCCCAGATTTAAGTCGCGGTCATAAGTGGAATAATCTGCGTTGTCAGCAAATGACAATGCTATTCTCAATTCCTCGGCTGGACCTTTAAGAGCATCCATCAATGCTTTCTTTTTCCATTCAGTTGTCTCATATGAGGATAGGTCGTAGTCCTCTTTCAAACTAGGCATAAGTATTTTGTTAACTACAGCTTCGTCAAGATTCTTTCCACCAAGGTAGTTGTCACCTTCTGTATCAAATACTGTTAATATGCCATCTTCAACTTTGACCAATGCTGCATCAAATGTACCGCCGCCAAAATCGAAAACTAGCCATTTGCCATCTTTCTTCTCGCTTGACAATCCATAAGCCATACAAGCAGCGATAGGTTCTTGCAACAACTCGCATTGTTTAAAACCTGCAATACGTGCAGCCTTCATTGTTGCATCTTTTTGTATTGCGGTAAACATGGCTGGCACTGTAATAACCACCGAATTTACCGTTTCATCATTGATAAGGCGTTTCAGTTCTTTCAAGACCTCTGCAGAAAGTTCTTCTGGGGAATAGCTTTCCTTGGGCATATTCTCATTGGAATACTTCTTGTCAGAACCCATTTCACGCTTGAATTCCAAATAGCCACACTCCTTTGGAGGCTCATTCTTGCTCAAAGCCATAATAGCATCTGAATACACTGCGTTTTTTGCATTTAAACCGATGCGTGGGTCAGTTTTCCCCTTCTTACTTCTTGAAAAATAGACACAAGAAGGCAATGTGTCCATACCTATTTTTGTCTGTTTGATAACAGACTCTCCGTTCTCCATTCTGGCTATAGCCGAGTTTGTTGTACCAAGGTCAATGCCATAGTCTATTTTGATTCTTGCCATAGTTTTATAGTATTTAGATGTTTTGACTTACTACGATTTCGGCAGGTTGTATCATCTTGCCATTATAATTAACCTGCATCTTGATCATTCCTGTGATTATACGCTTGCCTTCAGGTAAACTTTCGTCTGGAACGAATCTTGCGGGAAATTGCATACCATCGTTATATTCCTGCCCAAGTAAACTAATGATTTCGTAGCTATTGGCACGCACATTGTTTATCATGCGGTCTTTCGCTTGAACAAGCTGTTTGTAACCTCTTACGGATTTATCCATTTTTGAAAGGTTTGTCTCAATTCTCGCAATCTCATCCGCAAGTTTTACGACAAGTGTATGGTCAGGCTCTCCTGTAGTTTTGCTTGTGGAAGAAGTTGATGTCTCAAGTTGTTTCTGTACTATAGTAAGCAACTGATTGTCCAACTTTATAGATTCTTCTTGCATCTTAGCCTGTGCAGCTTGCAACATTTCTTGCGCTTTACGCACATCACCAATCGTCGAATTTCCAGACTTGATGCGTTTGGCTAATCGATACGCTATGACTACTATAATAGCAAGGACAACTATTACGACAATTACCCCATACAAAGTACGAGATTGAAGTAGGTCTTGGTTGGTACGAACATTATTATCTGTAGCGTCAATCTTTCCATTTATTTTTTCTCTGTCAGTAGATTGTGCTTCTTCTAAAGATTTGCATTTATCTTGCAAACTGTCAATAGCCAAACGTTGCGCTTCGTTCTCCTTTGCAAGTGTTTGTATTTTGCGTTCTGCCACATGCTGGCTCTCAACAAGCTTTCGCAAATTATTATCTGCCTTTACTTGCTTCTTCTGCAAAATACAACACTTTCCTTCCAAAGCTTCAATCTTGTCTGTATTATCGTTTATCGACTTAGCATTAGCAAACTGACAACCTATAACTGCCAGCATCAAAATTGTAAATATCTTCTTCATTTTAGCTACATATTGAAATTAAAAATATTATTATGTATATTGCTATAACAATAAAACACCCCCATGGGGGACCATCACTTGAACTTGAAGAACTGTAATTAGTAGATGTTGTCTGCCTATTTACTGTTGCTCTGTTTGATGCAGAGGAATAAGGACGTGCTGTAGAGGAAGTATTTCTATGTGTTGGTTGTGAGGATGATGAACTTGGCGTATAAGTAGATGTAGAAACACCCATTTGTTCACACAGTCCTTTTAGTATTGAGCGATTTTCGCTATATCTACCACTCTTGTAATCGGCTTCCATATCAAAGCCATCCATTATTCTCGTGGCTTTCCATGCTTCTTCCAAAACAGATTTCACATGAGTAATTCCAAGAATAGCTGCTAATGCAGCATTAGGATTATCTTTGTCTACATTCAGTATGGATTGCTCTTTATTAACCTCAGCGATAACATTACTTAGAGCGTTCCCCACTATTTGGGTTGAGATTTTAAGATAATAAGCATTTGACACACCGAGTTTACGCTTTATAGATTGGATATGGGGCTTCGCGTTATTCAACAACGTAACTGCATGACAAATTTTATCTGGCAACAAACAATATTTACGCAATTCCTCATGAATAGCCCTATCTTCCATAAAAACTTCAGATGGCGGTAAATTGTCAATAATCCCTTGAAGAATATCAACATTCTCTTTACATCTATCTTTAGCCATTTGCCCAACCACAATGCTTTTGGCATATTTCTGTAAACTCATAGCTTTGTGTGCTGCGTCAGGCTCTTCTGAATCATTGAAATAGTCAATACCGCATTGCAGGATTTCAAGTCCCAACTTGTCTGCAATCATCTGATATTGCAAATCTGACTTAGGTAACAGTTTTCGTAATTGCGGAAGCAACTGTTTGGCTGTAGCCATTAGTTTATTTCCAGCATTCCACCGTGCGATAGGTCCGTTCTTTCGGGTAGACATCGCTTTTGCCACGGCTTCTTCCAATTGTTTGATTATGGGAGAAACAGCCTTTTTAGAAACATAGCTTTTCCATTCGGAAATATTCAAGTACCGAATTATTATTGGGCAACCGACCTCTTCAATCAACACATCTAAAAAATCATGAGAGAGGCTAATGATGTCAATATTCGCAGAGTCTCCCACAACAGCTGATATTAATTGTGTAGCATATTGTGCACTTCCATACAAAGTCTCGGCATAAGAAATAGCCGTTGCGTAATCATTATGCATCAAAGCGCAAACCAAAAGGTTTTGTAAAGACGAAGCACATTCTCTTTTTTGCCATATTTCCTCAGCTTTATCTATTTCTCCTGCGAAAAGATGATTAAAAGCCACTTCATCTAATGGAGTCGTTTTTATAAACCAAAATTGAGCATACAAAATTTGGTCTTTGGGCAAAGTCAGCTTTGACTCGGCATCTGCTACTGAAGCTTCCGTACGATTAATGGCCGAAAGATATTGTGGCAAATCCAAAGGGAAGAAAACTGACTTGCCTACCTTCAAAAACGCTTTCATGCGATTGTGGTTAGCCAATCTTTCCTTTGTTGGAGAATTTGAATAAACTCCGAGAATACGATATGGATTGTTTTGCAGTATATTCATTCTAATTCCGCTAACAAACGCAGTCAACAGACTCCTTGTTGACGAAATTCATACACTCTAAAATAAAAAAGCGTGGAGCCAGACTGATGCTCGCTTCACGTTCAGAAGGCCTTCGCATTGCCCAATATGTCGAAACGAGCAACGCTGAAAGCCCCACGCAGATGTATGGTTATGCCCAACTACCCTGCCCTTGACTCGGACATAGGTTGTCAGGATACAATACACCCACTGGGACGCTTTCCGTTGCTTGGCTTCTGACATATCTTTTGAAGTTGCGAAGTTCTCTGAACGTCAAAACCAAAGCGCACAGTTAACGCCTTTATATATATTCGTTTGCCTCGCCTCAACTCTATCAAGATTTTCAACGTGGGCAACACATTGCAAATGTATGAAATTTTTCAATCAAAAAAACTTTTTTGCAAATATTTTTTTCTGAGCGTTTATTTGCGCCTATTCCACTGCTGTTTCTTTGAAAAATGGCAGTTTAAGAGTAACTTTGCCCCGAGTAAACCAAAAACGATGACAACAACTAAAAAACGAGTGGCTGCGTTCGATGTGCTGAAGGGCATCGCCATATATCTGGTGGTGATGGGGCACGTGCTGACGATGTGCATACGCGACATCGACAGTGCGGTGCTGTTCAAGCTTGTTGGAGAAATACATATGCCGATATTTTTCTTTATCAGCGGCTATTTCACCTATAAGCTTACCGGCAATGGTGATTTCGCCATGCCCAATCTGCGCAAACGCTTCTGGCAGCTTATCATACCGTTTCTGGCGGTAAGCGTGCTGTGGATGTGGTATTTTCCCCACAGCCGTCTGCAATCGCCCTTGTCGCAGTCGTGGCCGCAACTTCTCACCACGTATTGGAAAGACGGCTATTGGTTTACGCTGACACTGTTTGAGGTGGTGCTTGTCTATGCCGGCATAAGCCGTCTGATGGCTGCCGCGCGACGCTTGTGGATGCAGGTTGCCATACCAGCCGCCTCATATCTGGCGTTGATTCTTGTGTCGCCCCTTATTTCCGACCCCGCCGCAAACTTCGACCCCGTAGGCATCGGACTGCTCACACAGTTTTTCCCGGTGTTTATGATGGGAGTGTTCGCCCGCAAATATTCCGACGCGTTCCGCCGCATGGCTACACAGCCGTGGGTTGCCACAGCGGCTGCCGCGGCGGCGTTCGGCACGTGGTATTATTCCGTATACACGTGGGAGTTTCCTGCCCTACCGGCATGGTGCCAGTTTGTGGCGCAACCCGTGCTCCACGCCTCGCTGATGACCGTGGTGTTCGGGATGGTCTACCGCAGCGACGTTGAGACGTTTGCCTCGACGCGCGCCGGACGCTGGCTGACTCTTCTCGGCAACGAGAGTCTCGGCATCTACCTGCTCCACTACTTTTTCCTCTTCCCTCTCACACCGCTTCAGGAGCCTATGCGTATGCTTGGGCTCACGTTTATGCCGTCGGTGATGGTGTCGGCGTTTTTCGCTTTCTTCATCATTCTTGCAGCGCTTGGAGCCAATTGGGCGATAGGGAAAAACAGAGTGTTGGCATTCCTTTTGATTGGTAAAACTGTAAAAAAAGATATAAAATGAATATAGCGATTGTTGGTTCTGGATATGTAGGTCTTGTTTCGGGCGCATGCTTCGCCGAAGTCGGCGTCGACGTGACCTGTGTCGACATCGACGAGAAAAAGATTGCAAACCTTAGAAACGGTGACATCCCCATCTACGAGCCGGGGCTCGATGACTTGGTCAAGCGCAACGTGGAGGCAAGACGACTGCATTTCACCACCCGTCTTGAAGACGTGATCGACACGGTGGAAGTGGTGTTCAGCGCCGTCGGCACCCCTCCCGACGAGGATGGCAGCGCCGACCTTCGCTACGTGCTTGAGGTGGCGCGCACATTCGGCCGCAACATCAACAAATACGCTCTGCTCGTCACGAAGAGCACCGTGCCTGTCGGCACTTCCCACAAAATCAAAGCCGCCATCCGCGAGGAGCTGAAGCGACGCGGTGTCGACGTGCCGTTTGAGGTGGCGTCAAATCCGGAATTTCTGAAGGAAGGCGCGGCGATAAAAGACTTCATGTCGCCCGACCGTGTGGTAATCGGCATCGAATCGGAGCGTGCGCGCAAAGTGATGGAACGCCTCTACCGTCCGTTCCTGCTCAACAATTTCCGCGTGATATTCATGGACATCGCATCGGCGGAAATGACCAAGTACGCAGCCAACTCAATGCTTGCCACGCGCATCTCGTTCATGAACGACATCGCCAATCTGTGCGCTCTTGTCGGAGCCAATGTCAACATGGTGCGCAAGGGCATCGGCGCCGATGCCCGTATCGGCACAAAGTTCCTCTATCCCGGCTGCGGCTACGGCGGATCGTGCTTCCCCAAAGACGTGAAAGCCCTTATCCACACCGGCGCGGAGCATGGCTACCGCATGCGCGTAATCGAGGCAGTGGAATCGGTCAACGAACGTCAGAAATCAATCGTCTACGACAAGCTCTCCGCTTTCTTCGGCGGCGACCTGCGCGGCAAGCGCATAGCCCTGTGGGGACTGGCGTTCAAGCCTGAGACCGACGATATGCGCGAGGCTCCGGCACTGGTTGTCATCGACAAGCTGGTTGAAGCCGGCGCAGAGGTGGTGGTCTACGACCCTGTGGCAATGGACGAATGCCGCCGGCGCATCGGCAACCGTGTGGCTTATGCCCGCGACATGTATGACGCCGTGGTCGATGCCGACGCCCTTGCCCTTCTCACCGAGTGGAAACAGTTCCGCCTGCCTTCATGGGGCGTGGTAAGCCGTGCGATGCGCGGCAACGTCATCGTTGACGGACGCAACATCTACGACGAAGCCGAACTCTCAGAGGAAGGCTTCATCTACCACTGCATCGGAAAGTAAAGGCTTATGCGGCAACCACCGCGCTTTCGAATCAATCGGCTGGCGCAGCGGGGTTAATTTAGCCAGAATCGGTCATTAGAAATTGGCTACTAACGCCTTTCCAACAACCGATTTTAAGCATATCTTGCAACTTTTTTCCACTGTTTGATATGCGAATTTGCAACTTTTTTCCAGCATTTGCGCCGCATTTCTGCAACTTTTTTCCAGGCGATGCCCGAAAATTCAGAGCGCCGGATTGGAAACAAGACGGCGTACAGCGTCGTAGTCGGTCGGGGCAAACCAATGCATGCCGGCGTCCTTGGCATACCACGTAAGCTGCTTCTTGGCGTAGACGCGCGTGTTTTTCTGCAACCGCGCCACGGCTGTCGGGAAATCCATCGTGCCGTCGAAATAGGCAAACATCTCCTTGTAGCCTACGGTGTTGAGCGAATTGAGGTGGCGCAGCGGATAGACGCGGCGAGCCTCCTCGACAAGCCCCTCCTCCACCATCTTCTCAACGCGCCGGTTGATGCGGTCGAAAAGCTCTTGCCGCGGCAGGTTCAAACCAATCTTTACAATTCTGAACGGTCGCTGCTTCACAATGCCCGTGCGCAGAGACGAGTAAGGCTTTCCCGCCTGCAGACAGATTTCCACCGCATGCGCCACGCGCTTCACATTGTTCAAGTCAACCTGCTCATAGTATACGGGGTCGAGCCTGCGCAGCTCCTCACGCATAGCGTCGGCACCATCCTCGGCAAGCCGGCGCGCCACGTCACGGCGCACGTCGTCGCTTATCGTTGGCAGCTGGTCGATGCCCTTACACACTGCGTCGACATACATCATCGAACCTCCGCACATCACCACATAGTCGTGGGTCAGGAACAAGCGTCCGATCACCGCCAACGCGTCCTCCTCAAACTGCGCGGCGCTGTAGTATTCGTCCAAACCAAGGATTCCGACAAAGTGATGGCGCACAGCGGCAAGCTCGTCGGCTGTAGGAGCGGCAGTCCCGATGGGAATGTCACGAAAAATCTGGCGCGAGTCCGCCGACACGATTTCCGTGCCGAGGTCACGCGCCAGACGTATGGCAACCGCCGTTTTTCCCACCCCCGTGGGTCCAGTAATCACTACGAGAGTTTTCTGCGGCATACAGCGTTTTTCTTTATCGTTGAGCCACGAGTTTGCAGATTTCCACAACCACATCGGTTGCTTTCTCCATTGAAGGAATCGGCACAAACTCATAGCGGCCGTGGAAGTTCAGTCCACCGGCAAAGATGTTGGGACAAGGCAGACCCTTGAACGACAGCTGCGCGCCGTCTGTGCCGCCACGGATAGGCTGCACCTTCGGAGCCACATCGGCATTTTCCATAGCCTGCTTTGCGATGTCGACAATATACATCACCGGCTCGATTTTCTCACGCATATTGTAGTATTGATCCTTGATTTCTATCGATGCGCAACCGGGATACTCATGGTTCACCTTGCGCACAAGATGCTCAAGTTCCTTCTTGCGGCGCTCAAAGCGGTCGCGGTCGTGGTCGCGGATAATGTAAGTCAGCTTCGACTCCTCCACCGTGCCCTCAAAGCCGATAAGGTGATAGAATCCCTCATAGTCCTCGGTGTGTTCCGGAGTTTCCCACCGCGGCAACATGATGCTGAATTGGTTGGCGATGCGGATAGAGTTTATCATTTTGTGCTTGGCATAGCCCGGATGCACGTTGCGTCCCTTGAACGTAACCTTAGCCGACGCTGCGTTGAAATTCTCAAACTCAAGCTCGCCTATCGCTCCGCCGTCCATCGTGTAAGCCCAGTCGGCGCCGAAACGCTCCACGTCAAATTTGTGCGCGCCCAGACCGATTTCCTCATCGGGATTGAACGCGATGCGGATGTCACCGTGCTTGATTTCCGGATGAGCCTGCAGATATTCCACAGCAGTGATAATCTCAGCGATACCCGCCTTGTCGTCGGCTCCGAGCAGCGTCTTGCCGTCGGTCACGATAAGGTCCTGACCCTTGTATTCGCAAAGCTCAGGGAAATCGGCAGGCGAAAGCACCACATTGCTGTCTTTGTCGAGCACGATGTCGCCGCCCTCGTAAGCCTTCACGATGCGCGGGTTGACGTGGCGTCCCGACATGTCGGGCGACGTGTCGAGATGGGCGATGAATCCCACAGTAGGCACTTTCTTGTCAATGTTGCCCGGAAGAGTGGCCATCAAATAGCCATTCTCGTCGAGCGATATGTTTTCAAGCCCCATTGACTGCAGTTCCTTTTCAAGAGCCTGGGCAAAAATCATCTGTCCCGGAGTGGATGGTGTAAGATTGGTAAGTTCGTCACTCTGAGTGTCGAACTTGACATAATTTAAAAATCTGTCGACAACATTCATATCTGTTGAGTTTTTCTGATTTCAAGATGTTAATTGCGTCGCGCAAACGACATTGCAAAGGTACAACATCTATTGCACAAAACTACCCCGCCGACAATGTTTTTTAATGCCGCAACGCAGTTTTATGCTCCAAAAAATTTGCGACATAGGAAAAAATTTGCAAATTTGCAGTCTAAACAATGGGAACGGCCTGCAACAACATTGATTTACTACAGGCAACCAACGTTTTTTTTTACAACTCTTTACTTGATTTATCAATGCTGACATCTCAGGACATATATCGAGAAGGCGCCCATAACGGTGTGTATATGGGTCTGTTTCTGGCTGTTGTATCGGTGCTGTCGTTTCTCAACGACCGCAACTCGCTGCTCGGCATCATCGCCATGCCTATGCTCGTCTGCGTGCCGGCAATCCACTTCTCGCTGCTGCGTTCCGCCTACCGCAAATACGGCTTAGACGCATCGTTTTCAGCACTATGGATGCTCGGCATCACAATATTCGTCGGAGCGTCGATGATTTGCGCGCTTGCCACCTACTGCTACCTCGACTTCGCCGACCCCGACTTTTTCTACCGCACAGCAACTGCGATGATGGAAATCATGAAAGGCCGTCCGGAGATGGCCGAAACCTACAAGACTTTCAAAGTGATGGTCGACGGCGGACTGCTGCCGTCAAACATCGAATTCTGCATACAAATGATGATGCTCACAATTTTCAGCGGCTCGCTGCTGACGATTGTCCTCATCCCGCTCGTGAAGCTGCGGTTCAGAGGCTTCAACAAAAGAAACTTCCAATAACAATTTATCCCCCAATAATTAGACTATGAAAAAGCAATTTATTCTCATCATTGCTGCCGTCGGCTGTCTGCTTACGGCAAGCTACGCTGTCGCCGACAACCAACCGACCGACGACATTTATGCCACCGAGAAAACTCCGACTCTGACCAAAGAGCAGAAGAAAGCGGAAAAAGCACGCAAAAAACGCGAAAAAGAAATCAAAGACTCAATCAGTTTCGAACTGGCGAAAAAAGCCGTGGAGGAAGGACGCTTTGTAATCACTGCCGACCAGATTCGCGGCAAGCACGGACGCACCGTCAACGTGAACCGCACCACCAACTTCGTCCTCGTGCAGGGCGACACAGCCGTTGTGCAGTTTGCTCTTGAAGGCATTGTCAACAGCCCAAACGGCATAGGCGGACTTACCGTGGAGGGACGCGTGACAAAAAAACGCATCGACTACGACAAACGCGGAAATCTGAACTACACGATGTATGTGACCGGCACTGCCCTTTCCGCCGACGTGACGTTCACTCTGCCCAAAGGCTCAACCCGCTGCAGCGCTACCGTAAACTCAAATTTCAGCAGCGACCAGCTGACATTCTCCGGTGAGCTGTGCCCGTATCGCTCGAACGTGTATCAAGGATGGACTTTCAAATAACGCTTGTCTGAAAACATAACAAACTATCTTTGTAAAATTAAAAAAGATAACATTCTTTCCTTCTGGAGAGGTGGGTGAGTGGCTGAAATCAACAGTTTGCTAAACTGTCGTAGGGGTTTATTCTCTACCACGAGTTCGAATCTCGTCCTCTACGCTATTATGAGAAATAATTTCGAAAACTATTTGATATACAAGAATTGTCCTTTCCATAGGTAGCAGCAAGATGAACTGTAACCTACGGAGAGGACAACTCAACTGAAATTAGCAATATGTCATAAGAAGAAATGAAAAAGATTATTATAATATTGATTTTTATGTGTTCTTGTTCAACAATAAAAGAAATACCTATTACTAATATTACTGATATAGTTGGAGATTATGAAGCGTGCATTATAGGACATCACAAAACGAAGGTCAATTATATGTTAAAGATTATGCCTGATAGCTTCTGTTTAAATATCTTGGGGCAAGATTATGATATCATATGTACAGGTAGATTGATAAACAAAAAAGACTTCTTGTTATTGAAATGTAGAGAAGAGAAAGATATTGATGTATTATTATCAAATGGGTATTCAAATAAAAGAGAATATATTGTTAAAATCCTAAATAGAAAGAAAATAAAATTAGATGAAGTTATTTTGAAACGGAAATAAGCCCTAATGGATCAGTATTATAGTAGAGTTTGTGGCTATAAACTAAGTTTTCGATATTTAAACTAATACCAAAACATACATCAGGCTCCCCAATAAAAGCCTTAAAACTATCTCGTAAAAATGTTCGCAATTTAAATAAAGCAACATCTGTTGAGGGATATGGTGATAAAGTGATTACAGACGAATATGGAAACTTTATTCCAGCTTCAGAGATATATAAATATGGAATTGTTAATTCTTCAGGGAATATGGAAGGATTTATACCTGAAATATTGGTATCTCCTAAATATTCAATTACTAAAGAAGACTTAAAGCCAAAATTATATTCGGGCAATATAGCTAATCATCCAGATGCTAATAATAGTATGACAGATTGGTTTAAGGTTATTTCTTACTTGACGCCGAATAATAAACAGAGATTTCTTAATTGGTTGAATAAACACTCTCTTGCTATAACTGGAGCTACGATAGGTGGAGCCGCAGCAATAACAGATAATAAAAAATAGATAAGTAAAATGAAATTAGAGCATTTTTGTTTAGATCAGGCTATAGATGTTGATATAAAAAAAGTAGACAAAATTGAAATTACGGATGTTGGTTGCTTGACAGGTCCTATGAACACACTTGCTGTCACAAAAAATAATTATCCTAAATTCAATGAATTACTATCAATATTGGAAAAATATAATGGCAGAAGCATGTGTACAAGTTATATAATCGTATCCTTTTATAAAGGAAATGAATATCTCGGTTATATAACAATAGACTTTTCTGATTGTTCATTTTATAAGAAAGCGTCCAATACCATAGATCAAGCTAAAGAATGGCTTAAACAGAAACAAAAGTTATGATTAAAAGAATATTTTTAATGCTTTTATTTATTATATCTACTGTGGATATTAATTATGCCCAACACATGAAATTCAATGGAATATCTATGGGCGAAACTCCTACAGTCCTTATAAGTAAATTAAAAGCCAAAGGATTTACTCCAATATCTCAAAGTGGCGATGTTTTGACAGGAAAATTTTGTGGTGTATAAGATTGTACTATTGTAGTTACAATTAAAAGAAATACGATATGTGGAACTACTGTAATATTTTCACAAAGTGAAAAGTGGAAAGATTTAAAAAATCGTTACAACTGCTTTAAATCCATATTAATACAAAAATATGGGAATCCCACTACATGTATAGAAGAATTTCAAGGTTATTCTAAAGATAATCATTCTAAACTACTACTTAATCTGCAATCACCTGCGGATATTCGCCTGCCAAGAACGTGTTAAGTCTTTCTGACCAAGCAACACATTGCGCTCCTTACTCTTCAGATGGTCGAGCGCCGTCATGCTGAAGAAATGTATAAATAGCTATTACTTTAACTATTTGCAGGTCAGAAGAGTCGCGCCGCCTGATAGCCGGCATAGAGAGCGACAAAGCCAGCCACAAGACTGACCACGACATTTAGGCACATGCCGGCAGCATCGGAAATGCGCAGCATTTGCATGTTTTCGTTCATAAACGTGGAGAATGTGGTGAACCCTCCACAGAAACCCACCGTAAGAAACAATTTAAGGCTTTGCGGCATCCACTCCTGCGACAGTCCGCAGAACAGACCTATCAGCAAGCAGCCGAGCACGTTGACAGCCAGCGTGCCGGCGGGCATCCATCCGTCAATCCAATTCTGCACAGTGCGTGTCAGCAGATAGCGCAACGCTCCGCCCACAAAACTGCCGCACCCCACTATCATCAATGATTTCAGCATATCCATATTTTTATTGCTGAAAAGCCTTCAATGCCGCGGCATTGAAGGCTTCACTATTTGTTTTCGTCCGTCACAGGCGTATTGTGCGATAAACGAACGGCTCCTTCAAAGGGATTTTTATCTTCAGCCGTTTGTCAATGTGATTCACATAGTCGGCAGCCTCGGCAAACGTGTCAAATCCTTCGGCAACGACGAAATAGTCCTTCGCCCCGTTCTGAATCACGTAAGCCTTCGCCCCGTTCTGCCGTAAGCGCGTGCAAAACGATTTTGCATTAAACATCTGACGCATCGCACCCACAACCACGCTGTAGCGCTTCATCTTGTTGACATCGTCGTCAAACGCCTGCCACACGTTGCCTTCAAGATACAATGCCGAGCAGCCGTCGACGGTCTGCACATACGGACGCGAAGCCTCCATTATTTTGTTGTGGATTGTCGGCTCGACAACGCTGTCGAGATCAGCCTCCGCGGCATTACGGCTGCGCACCGCCGCCTCATACGACTCACGATAGTTGCTCTCCGTTGTCTTGCAACCCGCCAATGTCAAAGCCGACAGCACTGCGATAACAACCAAACGCTTCATTGCCTGCTACTTCTTTTGATACTTATATATATCCTTGAGTTTCAAGAAATAATGCAGATGCGAGTAAGGCAGAATCGTGCCTTTGCCAGAATTGCTGTAAGCCTGCTGGTAAGGAATCACCACCTCGCACGAATCGCCCACGTTCATAGCCATCAACGCGATTTGGAAACCGGTGATGTTGGCACTCAACACAGAGCGGTAAACACTGTCGACAGGCGACATCAGCAAGTAGGTGGAGTCGACGCCGACACCTCTGCACGTAAGCAGCTTATACTTCACGTCGACAGTCGAAGAAATCAGAGGCGACAAGTTGCCCTCCGTCGCCGAACGGTCGGTAAAGTAATGAATCAGCACATAGGCGTTGCGGTCAAACTCCGGTACCACCTTTTGATAGTAAGGTGTGCCGTCGGCATTTGTGCGCGCCTCCTGCTGTGCCAGCCACGCATTGTTTTCATTGCGCCAGTCCTCATAGTACTCCCACACGTCGCGCACCGGATCGAGCTTGCACGCCGAGAGCACCAAAAGGAACAACGCCAATAAAGGAAATTTTTTCATTAAAATTCTACTTTTGGAGCAGTCTGAGCCGCTTCATCGGCTTGGAACTGCGGTTTCTTTTCAAATCCGAACATTCCGGCAATTATGTTGCCCGGGAATTTCATCACGGAATTGTTGTATTTGTTGACAGCGTTTGTGTAGTCCACACGCGCCGTTGAGATGCGGTTTTCGGTGCCTTCAAGCTGCGTCTGAAGGTCGCGGAAGTTTTCCGTGCCCTTGATGTTTGGATACGCCTCCGAAACAGCGAGCAACGACTTCAACGCGCCCGACAGCTCATTTTGCGCCTGCTGGAACTTCTTCAAGTTCTCCTCGGTCAGCTGGTCGGCGGTGATGTTGACCGTTCCCACCTTCGCGCGCGCGTCGGTCACAGCCTGCAGCGTGTTTGCCTCATGGGCAGCGGCGCCCTTCACTGTGCTCACCAAGTTTGGCACAAGGTCGGCACGGCGCTGATATGCAGTCTGCACCTTGCCCCAAGCGTTCTCCACCCCGTTGCTGTCAGCAACAAGAGTATTGTACTTGACAGCTGCATAACCGCCGAAAATCAGCAATGGCACAATCAGCACTGCCACTGCCGCAAGCACAATCCACAATGTTTTTATCTTCATAACCGATCTATTGGTTTAGTTATCCTCTTAGAGCAATTTCTTAAGCAACGACTTCATTGTCACCTCCTTGTCGAGGATGCCGGCGATGTCGGCAATGGCAACACGGCTCTGCTCCATCGTGTCGCGGTGACGGATGGTAACGGTGTTGTCCTCAAGAGTCTGATGGTCGACAGTGATACAGTACGGCGTACCGATTGCATCCTGACGGCGGTAGCGTTTGCCGATAGAGTCCTTGCCATCGTATTGCACCTTGAAATCAAACTTCAGAGAGTCGATGATTTCCTGAGCCTTTTCTGGAAGTCCGTCCTTGCGCACCAATGGCATGATAGCAGCCTTCACTGGCGCCAAAGCAGCCGGCAGGTGAAGCACCACGCGGGTCTCGCCGTTCTCGAGTTTCTCCTCCTCGTAAGAAGAAGCATAAACTGAAAGGAACATACGGTCCACACCGATTGATGTCTCGATTACATAAGGCACGTAGCTCTGGTTGAGCTCCGGATCGAAATATTGAATCTTCTTGCCAGAGAATTTCTCGTGGTTGCTGAGGTCGAAGTTTGTACGCGAGTGGATACCCTCAACCTCCTTGAAGCCAAACGGCATAAGGAACTCGATGTCGGTTGCGGCGTTGGCGTAGTGAGCCAATTTCTCATGGTCGTGGTAGCGATACTTCTCATCGCCGAGACCAAGAGCCTTGTGCCATTTCAAGCGTGTCTCCTTCCATTTCTTGAACCATTCAAGCTCATCGCCTGGACGCACGAAGAACTGCATTTCCATCTGCTCGAACTCACGCATACGGAAGATGAACTGACGCGCAACGATTTCGTTACGGAAAGCCTTGCCAATCTGTGCGATACCAAACGGAATGCGCATACGTCCTGTTTTCTGTACGTTAAGGAAGTTCACGAAGATGCCCTGAGCCGTTTCCGGACGCAGATATACGCGCATAGAGCCGTCGGCAGTGCTACCCATCTCTGTCGAGAACATCAAGTTGAACTGACGCACCTCAGTCCAGTTCTTTGTGCCTGAAATCGGGCATACGATGCCGTAGTCAAGGATAATCTGACGCAATTCCTCAAGGTTCATGTCGTTCATCGCCTTGGCATAGCGCTCATGCAGCTCGTTGCGCTTTGCAGTGTGCTCGAGCACGCGCGGGTTTGTCTCACGATAAAGTTTCTCATCAAAACCCTCTCCGAATTTCTTTGCAGCCTTTGCTACTTCCTTGTTGATTTTATCGTCGAATTTTGCGATTTCGTCCTCGATAAGCACATCGGCACGATAGCGTTTCTTAGAGTCGCGGTTGTCGATCAACGGGTCGTTGAACGCATCGACGTGTCCGGAAGCCTTCCAGATTGTCGGGTGCATGAATATAGCTGAGTCAAGACCAACGATATTCTCATTCAACTGCGTCATGGCGTCCCACCAATAGCGCTTGATGTTGTTTTTCAACTCAACGCCATTCTGTCCGTAGTCGTAAACAGCCGACAAACCGTCGTAGATTTCACTTGACGGAAATACAAAACCATACTCTTTGGCGTGAGCCACAATTTTCTTGAACAAATCTTCTTGTGCCATTTTTTATCTTGTTTTTTCTAATAAATTCAATGTTCCGGGGGTCTGCTGACCGCCTTTTCGTTATTTTAAGGTGCAAAGTAAATAAATTTTCTCGATTTTCTTCTTATTTTTGCAGAGGCTTTCCTCTGAAATTGTATTTATTTGGTAAATAACCTACTTTTTTAACGACAAAAACATATTTCCAGAAGCCTAAAAAACTGACCCAACTATGAAAGAAGACGAAATAGACGACATCTCTGAAAAAATCGACGACGCCTCAACCGGCGCCGAGGCTCACTCCACTTATGTGGTTCCGAAAGACAAAAGCAAGCATTTGTCGGGAATGTTCCAAAACTGGTTTCTCGACTATGCGTCATACGTGATTCTGGAACGCGCCGTGCCCCACATCCAGGACGGTCTGAAACCCGTGCAGAGGCGCATCCTGCACACAATGAAGGAACTCGACGACGGTCGCTTCAACAAAGTGGCGAACATCGTGGGAAGCACCATGCAGTATCACCCCCACGGCGACGCCTCTATCGGCGACGCCCTCGTGCAGCTCGGACAGAAGGAACTGCTTGTCGACACGCAAGGAAACTGGGGTAACATTCTCACCGGCGACAGCGCCGCAGCGCCACGTTACATCGAGGCGCGTCTTTCAGAATTCGCCATCGAGACGGTCTACAACCCCAAGACCACCGACTGGACCGTGAGCTACGACGGACGCAAGCCCGAGCCGGTGACGTTGCCGGTGAAATATCCGCTTCTGCTTGCGCAGGGTGCGGAGGGAATCGCCGTCGGTCTGTCGTCAAAAATCCTTCCACACAACTTTGTGGAGATTCTCGACGCTGCGATAGCATATCTGCGCGGCGAGGAGTTTGCCCTGTATCCCGACTTCCCTACCGGAGGTTTCATCGACGTGTCGAAATATAACGACGGCGAGCGCGGAGGGTCAGTACGCGTGCGCGCAAAAATCGAAAAAATCGACAACAAGACATTGGAAATCACCGACGTGCCGTTCGGACGCACTTCGGGAAGCGTCATCGAGACTATCATCAAAGCTCGGGAAAAGGGAAAAATCAAAATAAAACGGGTGGACGACAACACAGCGAAACACGCCGACATCATCGTGCACCTGCTGCCTGGCACGTCGAGCGACCGGACTATCGACGCGCTCTATGCCTTTACAGACTGCGAGGTGAGCATTTCGCCAAACTGCTGCGTGATTTCCGACCGCAAGCCGCATTTCCTGTCGGTGAGCGACGTGCTGCGCCACAGTGTGGACACCACCAAGCACCTGCTGCAACGCGAGCTCGAGATTCAGCGCGGAGAGCTGCGTGAAAGCCTGCTCTACGCCTCGCTCGAGAAAATATTCATCGAGGAGCGCATCTATAAGGACAAGGAGTATGAGCAGAGCAAAAGCGTCGACGAGGCTGTGGCACACATCGACAAGCGTCTGGAGCCTTTCAAGCCATCGTTTGTGCGCGACGTGACACGCGACGACATCCTGAAACTTCTTGAAATCAAAATGAAGCGCATCCTTAAATTCAACGCCGACAGCGCCGACACCTACATCCAGTCGCTGAAAGACCATATCGACGTTATCAACGACAAGCTGACACGGATGGTAGAAGTGACCATCGACTGGTACAAGCATCTGAAAGATAAATACGGTGCCCATTATCCACGCCGCACCGTGATACGCAGTTTCGACAATATCGAGGCGACGCGCGTTGCCGAAGCCAATGAGAAATTGTATATCAACCGCGAAGACGGATTCATTGGCACCGGACTGAAGAAAGACGAGTTTGTGTGCAACTGCTCCGACATCGACGATGTGATTATCTTCTACAAGGATGGTAAATACAAAGTGACTAAAGTGGCAGACAAACTTTACGTCGGCAAGAACATACTGTATATCAACGTATTCAAGCGCAACGACCAGCGCACAATCTACAATCTTGTCTACCAGAACGGCAAGGGTGGCGTGGTCTACATGAAGCGTTTCGCCGTGATAGGCATCACGCGCGACAAGGAATACGACATGACACAAGGCACAAAAGGCACTAAGATATGGTGGTTCTCCGCCAACCCCAACGGCGAGGCTGAGACGCTGCGCGTGACTCTGAAAGAGAAACCACGCCTGAAGGTGCTGCAGTTTGACATAAACTTTGCCGACCTTGCCATCAAGGGCAAGCAAGCGATGGGCAACATGGTGACGAAAAACGAGGTGCACCGCATATCGCTCAAAGAGCGCGGAGTGTCGACGCTCGGCGGCCGCGAGGTGTGGTTCGACCCCGACGTGCTGCGTCTGAACTACGACGGCCGCGGCACATCGCTCGGCGAGTTCAACGCCAACGACAAGATACTGATCGTGCTCAAGAACGGACAATTCTACACATCTTCGTTCGACGCCGGCAACCACTATGAGGACAACATCCTGCTCATCGAGAAATTCGAGGAGAGCAAGGTGTGGACAGCCGTGCTCAACGATGCCGACCAGGGCTACCCCTACATCAAGCGTTTCACGTTTGAGGCAACATCGAAGAAGCAAAGCTTCATCGGCGACAACCCCGACTCTTCACTGATTACGCTGTCCGACAAGCGATACCCGCGCTTCCGCGTGACCTTCGGCGGTGCCGACGAATTCCGCGAGCCTTTCATAATCGACGCTGAAGAATTTATCGGCGCCAAGAGCTTCAAAGCCAAAGGCAAACGCGTCACAAACTTCAACATGGACAGCATCGAGGAAATTGAGCCGCGCGAGATGCCGGATGAAGAACTTGAAGCTCCGGCTGTCGATATCGATGTGGACAGCGTTGACGGCGACGACGTTATCAACCAGAACGACGTGCGCGATGAATTGACCGGACAACAACGATTGTTTGACGACGAAACCGAGGAATGATGCGCCTGAGACTGTCGATATTGGCAACGCTGCTTGCCGCTGCGATATGCGGACAGGCGGAGCCGCAGGATTCCACCGTTCTGCGTCCAGCCACAGTGACTGTGGCAATCGACGCAGGCGCGACACACAGCCTCGACACGTATCTCAGCCCGCTGTTCTACGACGGAATGCATCTGCGCATAGGATTTGAGAGGCAACGCGCATCTCGCTTCAACCCGGAGCGGTGGACAAACAAAATTGAGGCGGGTTTCACCTACGACCATCCGTCGAACCCCGCCGGCAACAACTCGCTCCACACCATCATCGCAGATGTGGATTTCGCCATGCTGCACCGATGGCGCGTGGCGCAGGGGCTTACGCTGCATGCCGGCGCCGGCATCGGCTTCCGCGGAGGCGTGACCTACAATCCCCGCAATTCCAACAATGTGTGCTCGCCGCTGATACGCCTCTATGCCGGAGCAAGCGGCATGGCGGCTTACCGCTTCAATGCCGGCAGGCTTCCTATGACGGTGCGCTGGCAGGCGACACTGCCGGTGGTTGGAGGTTTCTTTCTTCCCGACTACGACCAATCGTTCTATGAGATGTATCTCGGCAACTATCGCAACACCATTAATTTCGGGTTCTGGCACAACCGTTTCGATATGGACAACACCGTATGCCTCGACTTCCATTTCGGCACGTCGTCGCTACGCCTGGGATACCGCAATGAGTTTACGACGGTTTGGGAAAACAACATCAGCCAGCGCCGCGCCACACATAGCCTCGTGGTGGGAATTCAATGGGAATCGCTGCGGATTGACACGCGCCGCGCAATGCCTGAACGTGCAAAAATAATATCAGCAACTTATTGAATATGAAAACTGTCTGCTTAAACATATTGGTTATGCTGCTGTCGATTGCAAGCCTCACGGCATGCCACGACGAGCCCCAGTTTGCCGACACGCCGACAGGCAATTTCGAGGCGCTGTGGTCGGCTCTCGACCGCCATTACTGCTTCTTTCAATACAAAAACGTAGACTGGCAGGAGGTGCACGACCGATATGCCGCGAAAATCAGCAACAGCATGACCTCTGAAGAGCTTTTCCGCGTATGCTCCGAGATGCTTAAAGAACTTAAAGACGGACACACCAACCTGTCGTCATCATTCGACACGTCGCGCTACTGGATTTGGGAGCAATTCCCGCAAAACTACGACGAGAGGCTTGTGGAGGAACACTATCTGCACTTCGACTACCGCCGCACAAGCGGAATCTCATACCGCATCCTCGAAAACAATTATGCCTATATGCGCTATCCGTCGTTCTCATACAGCATCGGCGAAGGCAACCTTGACAACGTGCTGGCAACGCTCGCCCTTGCCGACGGTCTGATCATCGATGTGCGCGACAACGGAGGAGGCATCATCACCAATGCGGAGACTCTCGTGGCGCGGTTCATCGACAAGCGCATTCTCGCAGGATACATCTCGCACAAGACCGGCTCCGGACACGACGATTTCTCCGAGCCATACGCTTACTACATCGACCCGGCAAAAGGCAGGGTGCATTGGACCGGAAAGCCGATAGCCGTGCTTACAAACCGTTCAACCTACAGCGCCGCAAACAATTTCGTGTCGATAATGAAGAGTCTGCCCAACGTGGTTGTGGTGGGCGATGCCACAGGTGGCGGATGCGGAATGCCGTTCACGTCGGAACTGCCTAACGGCTGGAGCGTGCGGTTCAGCGCGGCGCCTATCTACGACGCCGCCCGACAGCTCACGGAGTTTGGCGTGCAGCCAACCGACGGCTGTCAGACAGACATGACCGATGCCGACCGTCAACGAGGCGTGGACACCATCATCGAGCGTGCGTTCGAAGCTCTGACCGACATGCAACGATAATCGTCAGCGTATATAAGGCTTGAAATTGTCGAGGAGCGAAAGCTCGTCGACGTGGCATGCCAACGACTCCGCCACGGCTGTCAGCTGCCCGGCAGTCAGCGCGCTTGTCTGCCCACCGTCGTTGACGGCAAGGCGATGGCTGGTGGCGGCAGGCTCTCCCGACACCGCCGCATCTGCCAACTCTTTTAAAATCTTGGCAAACGCCTCGTCGGGACACGCTCCCTCTCCCCTTTCGGCAGTGTCGCCACTACGCACAAAATAGTATGCCCTTCCTCGATTGCCGCCGCGCTCAATACGCGTGCGTACATATAATTCAGGACTGACCGTCAAATCAAATTCCAACGATGTCAGACCCTCTTTTTCCAATATTTCAAGTATTTTGTCCATTTCTTACAATTTCAACCGAAATATCGCACTTTTTTTCTTTTCTTGCAAATATCTTCCGCCAATACGCAAACGCCCATACAAATCACAACAATTAACACAAGACAGTTGCTTTTTAACGCGTGGTTGACTATCTTTGTGAAATCATCAACAAGGACAAAACCTCAACGACAATGCAATCAATACTTATAGTAGAAGACGATATTACTTTTTCAACGATGCTGCGCACATGGCTCGGGAAAAAGGGTTTTCAAGCAGAGACAGCAGGCAGCGTGACTGCCGCCAAACGACTGCTTGAAAAGACTGCGTTCGACTTGATTTTGTCCGACCTCCGCCTGCCCGACGATGACGGCATCACACTGCTGCCATGGAAAAAGGAGCAAGGCATCGACGCCCCGCTAATCATCATGACAAGCTACGCCGACATCCAGAATGCAGTGCTTGCAATGAAGGAAGGCGCGAGCGACTATGTGTCGAAGCCCATAAAGCCCGACCTGCTGCTGCAAAAAATAAACGATGCCTTGGCTAACTGCTCAACCGCCGACAACGACGTGGCTGAAAAACCGTCCACTGACAGCGCCGACGACTCCGACCCCGATTTTCTTGAGGGCGAGAGCGAGGCAGCACGAAAACTGTACAGCATGGTGTCGCTGGTGGCTCCCACCCAGATGTCGGTGCTTATCAACGGCGCAAGCGGCACAGGCAAGGAATATGTAGCCCACCGCATCCACCGTCAGAGCAAGAGGGCCGACAAGCCGTTTGTCGCCATCGACTGCGGTTCAATACCCAAAGAGCTTGCCGCATCTGAATTTTTCGGCCATGTGAAAGGCTCGTTTACCGGCGCGCTTGCCGACAAGACAGGTGCCTTTGTGGAAGCTAACGGCGGAACACTGTTTCTTGACGAGGTGGGCAACCTAAGCTACGAGGTGCAGGTGCAGCTGCTGCGTGCGCTTCAGGAGCGCAAGGTGCGTCCTGTAGGCGCCACCAAGGAAATCGATGTCGACGTGCGTCTTGTCACCGCCACCAACGAAGACCTTCAGGCTGCAATAGCCAAAGGCACATTCCGCGAGGATCTGTACCACCGCCTGAACGAGTTCACGCTGCAGATGCCGGCACTCCACGAGCGTGGCGGCGACATACTGCTCTTCGCCAACTTCTTCCTCCGTCAAGCCAACCGCGAGCTCGACCGCAACGTGGAGGGTTTCGACGCTGAATCGCAGCGCATACTGATGGACTACGCATGGCCCGGCAACCTGAGGCAGTTGAAAAACCTCGTGAAACGCGCCACTCTGCTTGCCGCCGACACGTTGATTCATCCTCTGGATTTTGCCGACGGTCTTACCCCGGCGTCAGCACCTGCCGACGAGGCGGCTCCGCAAGCACAGGCTCCGGCATCGCTGCATCTGCGCAACAGCGACGAGGAGCGGGAGCGCATCATCGAGGCCCTGCAACAGACAAAATACAACAAGAGCAAGGCGGCTCAACTGCTTGGAGTGGACCGCAAAACGCTCTACAACAAGATAAAGCAATACGGACTTTGACATATTCCGCCACACAAAGTGAGGATTTACGACACCTCATCGTGTGGAAAAATTCCCCACTTTGAGAAACAGATTACGCAAAGGTTCGTTTATAACATATTGATTACAAACAATTTTGAGGAGCATCGGCGCATTGGCACAATTGTTGTCGCTTCAAAACATGGAGATAACGTACTTCGGCACCCTTGAAACGTTGCCTCTAAAAAGAAGACAGCATTTCAAGAAATGACTCATTAGTTTTGTGTGATAGTTCGTTTTTTTCATCGGCGGAGATGCCGACGCATAAGTTATAATTCCCTACGGTGTTGAAAGTGTGATTAGTTATTCAAGAGGCCATTTCCGCGACGGAAACGGTCTCTTTTTTAATGCTTCGCCACCTTGTCGGCATTGCGCGCCACAAAGTCCTTCCACGAAGAATAAGATTTCTGCGCTACAGGCCGCTGCGACTCGTAGAAATGACACAACGCCACGCCAAGAGCGTCGGTGGCGTCGAGATGCGGGTCGATTGCCTCACGCGGAATGTTGAGAATGCGGCGCAACATCTCAGCCACCTGCTCCTTCGAGGCAGCGCCGTTGCCCGTAATCGCCTGTTTCACCTTCAGCGGCGCATATTCGGCAATCGGAATGTCCTTAACCAAAGCGGCAGCCATAGCCACCCCCTGCGCGCGTCCGAGTTTGAGCATCGACTGCACATTCTTGCCATAGAACGGTGCCTCAAGCGCCATCTCGTCAGGCAGATACTGCTCTACCAAGCCCGTGACACGCTCGGCGATGCGGCGCAGACGCATATAGCGGTCGTCAAACTTGCTGAGCATAATCACGCCCATGGCAATCAGCTCCGGCTTGCGCTGGCGCACGCCGAGAATGCCATACCCCATCACGTTTGTGCCAGGGTCTATGCCAATGATAATCTTGTCCCAGTCAGCCTGTCTTTCCATCTACAAATCCACCTCCTCAAGAAGCGTTGAGAAACCAGCCACCTGATGTCCGAAGCGTTTTGCCATCTCCTCAACAAGGTCGTCGCCCACCTCCTCATACCACGCACGAAGCGTGTCGACATCGCTGGCGCGGAACTGCAACGAATAGTTGCGCCCGTCGCTCTCCTCGGCATTGAGCACAAGCGTAAGCCGCGGTTCCGACAACCGCCCGTCGACGGTGGCTCTGGGAATATACTCCGCGCGGAGCCATTCAAGAAAGCGCTCCACGGCATCATTATGAGCATGGAAAGTCGTATTGTATACTATCATCTTTGTCGATTAAAAGTTAAACGAAGCCGTAATGCCGAAATGCTCGCCGTCGCTCACGGGAGCCATGGCAAGATTATGCTTTTTGGCAAACGGGCGGGTAAAAATATAACTGCTGCCGGCACCTATCGCCGCGCCAGTCACCACATCCCACCAATCGTGCTTCTTGGCATAGGTGCGGCTCCAGCCCACATAGGTGGCAAGCACATAGGCAGGCACGCCAAACTTCCAGCCGTAGCGGCGCTGCACAAATGCGGCGTTGGCAAACATCACCGCCGTGTGGGCCGACGGAAATGCGTGGTTATCACTGCGGTCGGGGCGCATCTTGTGCACCGTATACTTCAACAGATACGACGCTCCGAGAGTGGTGGCCGTTGAAAACGCAGCCTGCTTCAAACCCTGCCAGTCGCGCTCCACAATCACAGCCGTCAGCGTAGCCAGCGGCATAGCCACAAGCAAAGCATCGCCGGTGCGCTTCACCGCCTGGCGGGTGCTGTTGATTTCCACAACCTCCTGCGCGCGGCAACCCATAGCCGCGGCGGCAATCGCCAATATAATCACAAATACACGTTTCATAGCAAGTCAATCAATTTAGGAACAAACACAATCAGTCCGACCACAAAAGCCGCCACAGCCGTCAGCAACACGCCCCCGGCAGCAAGATCCTTGGTGCGGCGCACAGCCTCGTCGTAGCCCGGCGACACACGGTCGGAAAGCGCCTCTATCGCCGAGTTAAACGCCTCAGCGGAAAGCACAGCCCCGATGCACATAGCCACAGCCACCCATTCCAACGCCGACAAGCCAAGCCACAGCCCGAGCGTCACCGCCGTCACCGCCGCCGCAGAATGAATCCACGCATTATGCTCCCCTCGCAGCAGCATAACGATGCCACGAAAAGCATATACAAAACTTTTAGCCCTCTTGCGCCAACTGAATTGTTTCTCTTTCATATTGCAAAGATAGTGCAAGGTGAGAGAAAAACATTCAAACTTGTTTGAAAATGTTTTTCCGAACCGCAGCCTATCTTATCAAAAGATAGTGCAAGGTGAGTGGAAAGAACTTGAAGAATCTATCTTTTGGCGTGTCAAAGTCAATTTTTCCCTTGGTCTACGGTTGAGCTTTTTCTGAATTTCCATAATTCTTCTGTCTGAGAAGTCGTCAAAATTGGCTTTCTTCGGGATGTACTTCCGGATAAGCTTGTTGTCGTTCTCAATTGCGCCCTTCTGCCAAGAGCAGTAGGAGTCGGCGAAATATACCTTCCCACGCTCTTTCACAGAGGATTCAAGGGCGGCGCACATGCGGTGCTACTGCAAGGCAACAGAACCTGATTCTGCCACGTGGCGCAACGCATGCAACAGAGCTTTTGCCGAGTCTAAAGCCTCGTTAAGTTTCGTGAAGATTTTTTGCACATTGGTTGAAAGTTTAAGTCAAGTTTTTATACCTCGTTAACAATTTTTATTGGTAATTTTGTAGTCAGAAAAAAATACAAAATCAATACTGATTATGACTCTATTTGAACGACTTACCCAACAAGCCAAAGCAAACAAACAACGCATCGTCCTCGCCGAAGGTGCGGAAAAACGAACGCTTACCGCTGCCGACCATCTTATCGCCGACGGCATCTGCGACATCACTCTAATCGGCAATCCCGCTGAAATCAAACAACTTGCAGCGGAATTGAACCTAAAAAACATTGAGCATGCCACAATCGTCGACCCTGCCGACGAGGCGTTTACTGAGAAATATGCGCAACTCTACTATGAGCTGCGCAAAGCCAAGGGCATGACGCTCGAGGGCGCGCACAAACAGGTGCACAACCCGCTCTATCTGGGCTGTCTGCTCATCAAAAACGGCGATGCCGACGGTCAGGTCTCTGGTGCGTTGAGCACCACAGGCGACGTGCTTCGTGCCGCTTTCCAGATTATCAAGCCCAAGAAAGGCATCAGTGTTGTTTCCGGCGCGTTCCTTATGCTGCTTCCCGAAGGTTCTCCTTACGGGACTGACGGCATGATGGTGTTTGCCGACTGCGCCGTAGTGCCTAATCCTACGGCACCGGAATTGGCACAGATCGCCGTATCGGCGGCAGAGACAGCCAAGGTGCTCGGCGGCTTTGATCCGCGTGTTGCCATCCTCAGCTTCTCAACCAAAGGCAGCGCAAAGCATGAGATGGTAGACAAAGTTATCGAGGCTACAAAGATTGCCAAAGAAATGGCTCCGGAACTGGCTCTCGACGGCGAACTTCAAGCCGATGCAGCCATTGTGCCTTCAGTGGGCAAGAGCAAGGCTCCGCAAAGCGACATCGCCGGCACTGCCAACGTGCTTGTGTTCCCGTCGCTCGAAGTGGGCAACATCACCTACAAACTCGTGCAGCGACTCAGCGGTGCACAGGCAGTGGGCCCTATCCTGCAAGGCTTGGCAAAGCCGGTCAACGACCTGTCGCGCGGATGCTCTTGGGAAGACATCTATAAAACTGTTATCATCACTTGCAACCAAAGCATAATAGCAAATCAAAAATAATGAAAATCCTCGTACTCAACTGCGGAAGTTCATCGGTGAAATACAAGCTGATTGAACTCGACGACAACGCGCAAAACGTCCTCGCCGAGGGCGGCGTGGAAAAAGTGGGTCTGCCCGACTCTTTCCTGAAATTCAAATACAACGGCGAAAAGGTGACAATCACCACATCTATGCCAAACCATAATGTGGCTATCCGCATCATCCTCGACAATCTGACAAGCGCTAAATATGGCTGCATCAAGGATTTCGGAGAAATAGATGCCGTAGGCCACCGCGTGGTGCACGGAGGCGAGAAATTCAATTCGAGCGTGCTCATCACCGACGAGGTTATCGCCAAGGTGAAGGAATGCTACGACTTGGCTCCGCTCCACAACCCAGCCAACATCGTGGGCATCGAGGCTATCAGCGAGATTATGCCCGACGTGCCACAGGTGGGTGTGTTCGACACCGCTTTTCACCAGACAATGCCTGCCCGCGCATATATGTACGCTCTCCCGTATGAGGTATATGAGAAATACGGAGTGCGCCGCTATGGCTTCCACGGCACAAGCCACCGCTACGTGGCACGCCGTTCATGCGAATTTTTAGGGTTGCCTTACGAGCAGCAGCGCATCATCACCTGCCACATCGGCAACGGTGGCTCAATAACCGCCGTAAAAGACGGCAAGTCAATCGACACTTCGATGGGT
>ULXB01036621.1_pt1 | contig 29262 bp, 28 predicted proteins | sample 1960901 | NCBI WGS metagenome assembly ULXB01 (sample SAMEA4835828, study PRJEB28245) | human gut metagenome | biome: gut microbiome; material: fecal sample | place: Denmark | collected 2008
TTGCTTCAGATCGGTTAATGATTCCGCTATGTATGTTTCAAGTATGGATCTGTTCCTTTCTGAAAAGTTATTTTCAACTTGTGATTCGCCGCAATAAGCTCTAATGCTCGGAATCTTCCGCAATATATTCGTGGTGAGGTTAATAAGCAAACGGTTACCAGTAAAGCGTTCTTCTTCAAGCTTTTTGCGTGGATAGATAAAACCGGCTTGCTGAATAAAAGCACCAATCCCAACAACTATTGACATAAGACCGAGTTTCCAGGATATACTCATCAAAGAGCATAGAGAAAAACTGACTGAAATAATACATCCCAGAACATCCGATGTTGCATTATCATATAGTTCTAAAGCACGGTTGATCTCTTTATTGAGTGCAGAAATACCGGCTGCATGCCGAGAATTATTTTCGATACCTGCGTAAAGAAAGTTTGAAAGAACATGTCGTTTCATTCGACCTTCCGCTTTATGTCTTACCATAAATAAGGAATAGATGCCAACGCCTGTCACAACAATGACGATGAAAAATAATACTCCAAATTTGACTATAGCATGTATCAGGTCGTTACCGGTTCCGTTTAACATTGCATCACTAATCCAACTTGTTAATAGCCCCATACAGTACGGGTAAGCAAATCCTTGAGAACTGTAAGCAAGAATCCCGAAAAAGTATTCAAACCAATTTGGAGAAATAAACCTGAACAAGGATTTAATAGAAGCCTTATAAGACACAACAATTCACGCCCCCTTAAGTCACATTTAATTGGTGCTGTTCGCAATGGTTCACTTCAACTATTTTTTTGTTTTTAACAAGAAATACACGATCACAAAGACTTGCAATATAAGAACTGTGGGTGACAAAGATCATCGTCTTTTCGTGTTCTGATTTTAATACTCGTTCTAAAACCAGTTTTTCACCAGAAGGCTCTAATGCGGAAGTTGCTTCATCGAGCAAAATTAATTGTGCATCATAATAAACCGCTCTACCCAAGGCTATTCTCTGCCGTTGCCCGCCTGAAAGATTGTCCCCATTATCTTCAACAAGGGTATTATACTTTTGTGGAAGCGAAGAAACAAATTGATCAATGTTTGCAGACCACACGGCATTCTGGAATCTGGGGGAATCATCTGTTGGGCACTTTCCACCAAAAACAATATTTTCTTTGATTGAACCTGGGAGAAAGAAGTCTTCTTGGGCCACATATGCAATCTTACAATTCATGGTGTCATTTGTTTTTTGCCCGAAAACACTTATTACACCGGATTTAGGCTGATACAAACCCAACATTAGCTTTAGTATTGTGCTTTTTCCAGAACCAATTTCACCTAAAATAGCAACTTTCTCGCCTTTGTGAATGCAAAAACTCACATCATCTATTAGCAACGTATCACAATCAAATCCAAAAGAAACTCTTTCAAAGATGATGTCGTCTGACTTAGATTTTTCTTGTTTACCGAGGAACTCTGCTGCAGAAATGCTGTTTTCAGTGAGTGATATTATATTGTTTTCAAACTGCTCTATATGCTTACTTGATTCTCTCATGGAACTTAACGTGCTAGAAAGTGAGCGAATCCATGCATTCGCATGAGAGGCTAGAGATGTATATGCCAGAAAAAATCCCGGAGTAAGTTTTCCGAGGCAAACATCATATCCGCAGGCAACATACGTCAGAATCAAAGGAATATACATTGCGTTTTTAGATGTTAAGATCACCCTGATAAAGCATTTCAATCGTTTGCGACATGCTTCCAAATAAGCATTAAGACTTTGATCGCACCTATCAAGGATTGCATCCTCTATACCGTGGGCAGATATCAATTCTGAATTTTGGAAAGTTTCTAAAACTTGTTCATTATATGTTGCTAAACACTGAATTGATTTAAACGTGTATTCACCTATAGGCTTTGATGCACGGATCTGAACAAGTATCATGCCCACAGCAAATACCATAAAAAACAGCGTATAGAAAGGTTTTATTAATGCCATTGTAGTTAAAACAATTACAAATAGTATTGTGTTTGAGGCTAGACTAATGGATTCTGGAACAAGAAATCTCGCACCATTAGGCACATCGTTTGTGAAGCTTGTTAATAAATCCGCAACATTTATCACCTTATAGTCTGCCCATAGGACGGCCTGTATAAAACGATTATTCAAATCATGTTGAATGAAGCCAAGTTGTCGCCGAGATAGAAGCGAAACCATCATATCGACAACAATTTGAATGCTTATCACAATAACAATAATTAGGAGAATAGTGACTACTTGATGGCTGCTTAACAAAAGGGCGGAATTTGCAAGGTGACCCGTGCAAAGAGCAAAACCAACCTCACAAATCGCTGAAAGTGTAGACAGAATTATAATGAGAAAAACCTTCCCTTTATATGGTTTCAATCCTTGCAAAGATAATTTCAACATGGTTATCAACCCTCCATAGCGTTTGAAAAGAAAGCTATAATCATTTTAGTATTTCAAGAACCTGCGCCCCTATTTTTGGCGAAGAAAATAGGAGGAACCTGGCGCGACATTCTTTTTCAGAATAATCGAAGCTGATACGTACATTTTCGGAGGGATCACAATTAGAGTTAAAATAGGTACATATCTGTTCATTATATGTCGTAGCAACCTCTTTTGATATGTAAAGATCGACTATTATGCACGCTTGGCGATCACCTTCGGTGGCAGGATTAATACCATCTATGAAATCCTTAACATCAGCCTGTCTTTGTTCGGAAATTGATGCTCGAATATCGCTTCTATTAAGAAAATCTTTTATGTCCTGCATCGTAAATCTCCATTGCCCGCCGACTTTCCGACCAATAAGTAATTGGTTGCGCAAATAATTCCGGATCGTTCTGTCGGATAAAGAGGTCATTTCTGCAATATCGTTGATTGTAAACATTTTTTCTAATTCGCTCATATAGTTCTCCTTCTAACACTAAATCTTTTTTTAACAATTTTCACTCTTTGGACTTTAATTATTACGGTTTTATAACAATCCATTTTTCCGGCGCGGTGAAACCGCGTGCTTCGCTGACTCCCAGAGATTCTTCCAAAATTCAACTATTGTTATTATACACCCAGAAAAACGAAAAGCAAATATAATTTTCGTATATTTTCATGCATTTTCATATTTTGAGTTCAACATAGGCCCATAAAAATGCCAGAAAGCGTCTGGCAGAAGAGCTTCAACGAGAACAGCAACGGTCTGCTGCATGAGTTCTATCCCAAAGGACGAAATCTTTCACGGGTTGCTCCTGCTACACTAATCAAAACCACCAGTTAAACTGGTGGTATGCATAAGCCCTAAAAGGGCATATTACTGGCAAGCGCCTCAAGGCGCACTGAATAGTCCGCCAATCGCATTACTTTTACAGGCCGCCGCTAAAGCGGCCTTTTTTATGCCTTGGTATTCTTGTCACCCGTGAACGGGTCATAATACTCTTTGAATGATATTTGGTCTGCCGCTATGTCCTCCTGTAACTAATTCCTTATGTATTCCTCAATTACCCTAGCATTGCGCCCAACTGTATCTACGTAATATCCGCAGCACCAAAAGTGACGATTACCGTACTTATATTTGAGATTTGCGTGCCGGTCAAATATCATTAGTGAGCTTTTCCCTTTAAATACCCAACAAACTGCGCTACACTTAAGCTGATAAGGTACAATAAGTTGCGCAAAAAGGAAAATAGATAAAAAGAGACACGGTTTGCAGGCTCTGGTAGAATGAAGTTACCACACACCATTCTGAAAGGAGACAGCAAACCATGTCCGAGAAAATTGTACAGCTGAACGAGGAAATTATCAAGGGGCAAATCAAGGAATTGGTCCGGGGCAGCGTGGAAGAGACACTGAACGAGCTGCTGGAAAAGGAGGCAGAGTCCCTGACGCAGGCCGCCCGCTACGAGCGCAGCGAGGCCCGTCAGGGCTACCGCAGCGGCCACTATGACCGGAACCTTACCACCACCTCCGGCGACGTCACGCTCCACATGCCGCGCCTCAAGGGCGTCTCCTTCGAGACTGCTATCATTGAGCGGTATCGCCGCCGGGAGAGCAGCGTGGAGGAGGCCCTCATCGAAATGTATTTGGCAGGCGTTTCCGTGCGCCGGGTGGAGGATATTACGGAGGCGCTGTGGGGCAGCAAGGTCTCGCCCGCAACCATCAGTGAGCTGAACAAGAAAGCCTACGTCCACATCGAGGACTGGCGGAATCGCCCCTTGCAGGGCGGGCGCTATCCATACGTCTACGTGGACGGCATCTACCTGCGCCGCAACTGGGGCGGAGAGTATGAAAATGTGGCGATTTTGGTGGCGATCGCGGTCAATGAGGGCGGTTTTCGCGAGGTTTTAGGCGCCGCTGAAGGCATGAAGGAGGACAAGGCCAGTTGGGTCAACTTCTTCCAGTGGCTCCGTGGACGCGGCCTGGACGGCGTGAAGCTCATCGTCGGGGACAAGTGCATGGGGATGCTGGAAGCTGTAGGAGAAGTGTTTCCCGACGCCAAATACCAGCGCTGCACGGTGCATTTTTACCGCAATGTTTTCTCTGTTGTGCCTAAATCCAAGGTCAAAATTGTGGCAAAAATGCTCAAGGCGATCCACGCGCAGGAGAGCAAAAAAGCGTCCCGCGAGAAGGCGAAGACCGTGGTCGCCGAGCTGCGCGCCATGAAGCTGAAGGAGGCGGCAAAGAAGGTCGAGGACAGCATCGAGGAAACGCTGACCTACTGCGATTTTCCCAGCGAGCACTGGACGCGCATCCGCACCAACAACGTGATCGAGCGGCTGAACCGTGAGATCCGCCGCCGCACCCGCGTGGTGGGGACATTCCCTGACGGAAATTCTGCCCTGATGCTGGTCTGCGCCCGGCTGCGCCATGTGGCGGGCGCCCAGTGGGGCAACAAGAAATACATGAACATGAAGCACTTGGAGGCGGCTCTGAATGACGCCTCTATTGCCGGCTGATTTCACTCAGCCGGAGCCTGCAAATAAATTTGCGCATAATTCTTGACGGAATCCGGAGGTCTACTGCTTGAAGCTTTTAATTCTCACCAGCATAGCTGGTGGTTGTTTGTTGCTTAAGCGTCAAACGAGGCCTGGCGTTAATCAACGCCAGGCCTCGTAAAGTTCTTAATTTCCGTTCTGCTCTGTCCCTCTGGGAACTTGAGCTCCTTAACTGTTGCACTTAATTTGACAATTCACGAGGAGAAAAACTATACACATCAATCTCGCGTGAGAAGGGAAACTCTGCTGCAGCTATAAATACTGATATGTAATGACTAATGTCAAGAGGCAAAATATCTGCAACAGGGACAACGATTTGATGCTGAAAGGCATTCTGAAAGAGCTTCGGTATCAGTCTTCGGCATTGGCCACTCTGATATACGTGGATTGGCTACCGACAGGGCAATGGTCCGCCGTGAGCGCTACCGTCTAAGAGCGTGGATCAAAATTATGCCAACATAGTATTTTCGTAGATCGCTCGAACCGTAAATGTCCGAAGCTCCTTCGGGATGCCTTCCGGCATAAGCGTTCGGCTGCTATGCAGCCCTTGGTTATCCGTCATCACAGCGGGATGTCAGGGTCAAAGCCGTAGCCGCGTCAGCGGTGCGAAGCAGCCTTGACGTTGGCAGCACGTTGTGATTCTTCAAGCGTAATGCTCCGTCATCATGCCCCAGATAAAGCAGGCAAGTTCTCTGGCGATCGCCGTTTTTGCAACATTGGATTTCTTTCCGTTTTTCAAGGTCAGCCGATAGTATTTTCGTCGTAGTCTCTCGTTGGCTTTGTCTGCATATTCAATGACAGCCGGAGCATTTCCTTCCTGGCGTGCTTTCAACGCACTCGATTTATAACCGGTTTTTCCACGTGCAGAGCTTTGTGCGGCTTCTACCAGCAGCATCCGCACATGCCGGTTCCCGGTCTTGGTGATGCCGAGCCGGTTTTGATTGCCGCCACTGGAATCTTCCCCCGGTGTAAGGCCGAGAAAAGCTGCGTAATGACAAGCATCCGGAAAGCGGCGGAAATCCCCGGTTTCTGTGACCACGGAAAGTGCTGTCTGCGTTTTGATACCGAGAAAACAGGTCAACTTGTGGACGTTTTCCCTGTATTCCTCCTCAGACGCAAGTTCCTCAATTCGTTGCTCAATCCGTTCAAGTTTTGCCGTCAGATAGTCGTAGGTCAGCAGGTATTCTTCCAGAAGCTCCTGATACAACCCCTCAATATGCAAGGTACGGAGCCAGCTGAGATGCGTCTGCGTCCAGTGGTTTTGGATTCCGTTATAGTGACACCCATGCCGCAGACAGAAGGACAATATCTGCTGTTTGATCTTTTTCAGGGCCAGACGGTGGTCATCCCGCATCCGAATGAATTCCTTGACCTGCTCATCCTTCTGTGTGGGAATATGCACCGGGCTGTAATCATGGTGCGCAAGGCATCTGGCGATCATGGCTGCATCACGTCTGTCTGTTTTGATTCTCTTTTTCCCGCCTGGCACAGGCATACTTGTCGGCGCAAGAATCACGCACTTCACATTGTGTGCCGTTAATTCATGGTACAGCGTAAAGCCGAGGCACCCTGCCTCATAACCGCATATGAACAGCGCATCGTCCCCATAATGGAAACGCATAGCCTCCAGATAGTTGAGGACCTTACTGTAATGGGCATTGATTTTTTGAGGATACTCAGCCTGTTCTTTCTCATTTGTGTAACAACAAAGAGAAAAACTTTCCTTGTGAACATCCATTCCGACGTAAACTGTGCTATAATTCATTTGATGACCTCCAATTTGTATGTGGTAATCCCTGTTCTTGTGGTGACGTTCTTACCCACATTATACAGGTAAATCCGCGTCTCTACAAATCGGAGGTCATTACATATTGTCTAATGAATATAAACTAAGTGGAATACGAATATTTGATGGCTAACACAGCATACGCGCAATATATTCACAATTAAGTTATATATTTCCATGTCATATGTCTTTTTATTATTTTGTTTAAGATACTTTGTTATATCCCAGCAAAATCAAGAGGTTGTATTCCTTCTTTGTTACCTGGGCAACCATAAGCTTATTATCCGCTAAACCTCTGCTTAACTTTATGTACGTTTTTTCTAGTACGATTAATTCCTCTTTTATTGCTAGTTTTATGTTGAACGGAAGCTCTGCGACAGCGACATTTAATTTATCGTTAAGAAACTCATCGCATATTCTTTCGTACTCCCATAAAAGCAATGCTAATTCGTCACAGCTACAAATTTTTTTCATTGCTTTATTAGCAGACAGACGCAGAGCTTCTCTGGACTCGTCAGATTCAAACATTTCTATTGTTTGACGATCGTTTTCTTTGAGTGAGTTTATACTCCATACTTTCAATTCTGAATAGAAACGATCATAGATTTCCAGTAGTGAGTGCCGACGAAATAGATATTCAACGGTTATTTTATATCTTTTATTGTGGAGAGTAATCAGCAAAATAAGGAGATCGAAATCATTGAATCTCCTACTCACTTCGGTTTGGAAAGTGTAATTATGGATAAACAGAGAAGGATAATTTTTTGTTAATTGTCTACCCATTGGTGAAAAAGCGTTTTTTTCGCTCTTGGTCATTCGCATATTAAACTCATCAAAATACAAAGATTCACGAGGGACTTTGTTTGTTTCAATACTTCCCGCATATAAACAAAACTTGTGTAGTTGAAGAACATCTATTCCAATAGAAATGCAGTATCTTATAAGATCAACCGTATCTAAAAAGTCAGAAACAGTTTCATTTGGGAAACAGTAGATAAATGATACGGTTACATGCATTCCAATTTGCTTTAATTTCTCTAAAACTTTTTTTACTCTTGGAATATTAAGGCGTTTATTAAGTTCCTTTTGCATACGCTGAGAGCCAGATTCAATTCCCAGATAGATTCTTGTACACCCCGAATTCCTTAAACAATAAATTAGTTCTTCATCCAAAATATCTGCACGTGATGAACAAGTCCATTCATATGGCTTCTCATTAATCGCGTCACAAAATTCCATGATATAATTTCTGTTCGCTGTGAAGTGGTCGTGTACAATGGAAAAAATGTGAGCTCCGTATAGCTTATGGAACAAATCCATTTCATTAATTAGAACATCTACTGGTTTGACACGGTGTTTTGCACCCCAAAATTTACTGGTAGAACAAAAAGTACAGCGGAAGGGACAACCTCTACCTCCTTCAATGCTTAATGATTGATCAGGGTCGACATTGTACTTTCCACAAAAATCAAACACGGTATATTTTCCTAATTCTGAAGCAGGCAGAAGAGAGGGACAAGGTGTTCTTATTATCTCTCCAAGTTCATTCCTAAAAGCAATACCAGCAATATTATGCAAAGAGGTCGTGCTGTGCTTATTAATAATCGAAGCCGTTAGCGGAAGTATAGTTTTTTCGCCTTCACCAATACAAATAACATCTATGTAATGGAAGTTTGTTAAGATTTCCGCTGGCAACTCAGAGGCATGGGGACCACCAAGGATAATTACAGGAGGGTTTGTTTGCTTTTCTTTTATCAACTTCGATAATTCAAGTGTAATATCAAACGAATTGCAAATTGTATAAAAACCAACAATCTTTGAGTTGTAGCTACAAATGTAATCCGCCATTCTCCGTATGTTGTCTTCAATGTTGTTACTGTATTTGAAAGTTCCTTCTTTGTTAAGTAAATCAAAGTTAACCCAAGAGGTTTCGAACTTCTTTTGAACAATATTGTGTAAAATTAGTTGCCCTAGTTGAGGCGAGGGTGATAGTTCAAAGGTTATAGGATTAATGAATAAAAAGTCCATATTCACTCCTTCCTTTCACAACCTTTTTCTTAAAAATGGGATAAATCTATAAAAGTTTTCGGAAGAAAAAAGCTTCATACACAGCTCACAGGAAGATATGACCTTTTGAGGAATGTCTAGGTGCAAATCTTCCCTTGCAATCTCTATAAAATAGTCAAACCCACGGTTCCGTAGCAACTTGAGGAAGACATTTTCTTTTAAGTTTTTGTAAATCTGCTCTACTCCTACGTCAAAAACATTCCCAATTGATAACTCCGTTTCGTTAATTGCCGGAACACAACAAGGCCAGGCATCTCCATTTACATCAATCGAAAAAGTTGATGATTTTCTGCAAAAGCGATTTTGCGACAAAGTGTTTCTTATATAACAATCATCACTAATCTTTTCTTTTGCTCGACCAACCGGATAACAACTATACGCAGAAAATGCAATGTCAATAATATCGGGCCATAGTTTGTTAATGATATCCCCGGGCTTGGTGTCGTTCAACACTGCAGCCTGAACTTTTGTACTTAGCCCAAGTGCTTTTGCCGCTTGCAAGGTGTTAAGAAGGTTGTTTTTGTCAACAAACTTCTGATGAAACTCATCATAGCTTATCCCAAGACCAATAAGTCCAGCAACCTTAAGGCTCTTTAGTTTCTCATATGCAATATCGTAGGATGTTGCCCATTGGCAGTTTGTGGTAACTGTTGCTCCCCGCCCTGTTTCTTGAACAAGAGAAACATATTCAAGAAGATTATCATAAATCAGGAACGGTTCACCACCCGAGAAACCTATTTGGGTTATCTCGGGAATGTTTTTGCTATCTTTGATGCACGAAAAAACGAAACTGCTGGGAAGAACTTTTGTTTCTGCTGGTGAACAGGAAAAACAGCAATGATCGCAAACTGCATTGCATTTATTTGTAAGGATTAACCCGAGAGAATCATACCTCATTCAATAATCTCCTATTAATCAATATAATAGCACAGAATATATCCCCACTAAATTATAACATCATTTTCTATTTTTGTCAATTTTTCGAATGATATTATTTCCACCATATTTTTTCTAGTGAATTCCCAAAGTAACTTCCACAGTGGAAGTTATTCTGGGAAACGGGATCAAAGTAAAGGAGCCAGGCAATGAACTACCCTGAAAAAAGTACAAGCATCTGACAGTGGAGGATCGCATTGAGATTACGGAATGTCTTTACAAGAGTATAAGCTTCAAACCGATCGCCAGAAGGATCGGCAAAGATCCATCCACAGTTTTCAAAGAGGTAAAGCTGCATGTGAGAACATACAATAACGGCCTTACCGGGATAAAAGAGATATGTCCCTTTTGCTCAAAGCACCGTTCGTTTGCATCGGCTGTGAGAAGCAGAGCCGCAGCAGTTGCGTTTTCCCGAGAAGGAAGTATAAGCAAGGACGGCACAGCAGGAGTACGAGAACGTGTTGAAGGAATCACGCGAGGGGATACCGCTCAACAAAGAAGAGTTTTGCCGAAACGAGAAGATCATCTCGAATGCGGTAAAGGGCGGACAGCATATCTACCATGCTATTGTCAGCAACGATCTTCCGGTTTCAAAGTCCTCGGTTTACCGGCATATCCGCAAGGGCTACTACACGATCTCTGCAAAAGATCTCCCCGCACGGTGAAGTTCAAGCAAAGAGCAAAAAGAGCGACCGAATATGTCCCCAAAGGCATCCGCGTTGGCTGAAGCTACACAGATTTCTGCCTTTTATGGAGGAACACCCATGGCTGGCTGTACCGAAATAGACACCTTGATCGGTTCCATAGGAGGAAAGATCATCATGACCTTTCAGTTCGTTAACGTCGACTTTATGTTTGAAATCTCCTTGGACGATAAGACTGCTGCCGAGACCGGAGCGATGATCACCGATCTAAAAGAACGGCTGAAAGCAAAAGGCTTTTGCTTTGGCGAGATATTCCCGGTTTTACTGACGGATAACGGCGGAGAGTTCAGCAATGTTTTGCCTTTGAAAACGACTCCTCCGGGAAACAGGGGACTTCCGTATTCTTTTGCGATCCGAATTCTCCGTACCAGAAGCCATACGTTGAGAACAACCATACGCTGTTTCGGGATATAGTGCCGACGGGATCATCCTTTGACAGCTTCACACAGGGGACTATTGATCTGATATTCTCCCACGTGAACGCCGTCAAGCGGCGCCAGTTTCAAGGCAAAAGTGCGTATGATATGTTCTCGTTCGTTTATTCAAGAGAGTTGGCTGAGGCTCTTGGATATCCTTTGTCGATCCCAGAGACGTGATCCAAAGCCTCAAACTCTTGAAACAAAGTCTCATACTAACTTCCACAGAAGGTTGAACTTAGTCTGGGAAATCCGTCTCCCAGGCTTGTTCAGTGCACCTTTTTGCGGATCTCATTCGCTCTTTACCATTTTTCACCGTTCATTAAGGCTTCGCCTCCGCATTTCTCAGACAAACTTCTGCTTATTTCCCATACTAATTTCCACCACCCTATCCACTGTGGAAGTTACTTTGGGAATTCACGCATAATATTCCTACTCACAAAAAATGAGAAAATAAAAAATGCCCCTTGACAAAGTGAAAAGTTCACAGTACGATATTTATGGGAATTATTAACTTGCAAGAAAGGAGGTTGCGCATGAGTAACACATTAGCAACTTTAGCGCCAGTAAGCGCAGAACAGGTGATTGCAGACTATTTCTCTTCTAACGCACCAAGTTTTAAGAGTAAATCAGAACTGTTCGATGCGTTAGGCCATCTGCTCAAAGGTTTGAGCCTTGAGCAACTTGAGGTTCACTTGATGAATTATCTTAATTCCTCTTCAGACATTATTGATTTGCGTGATGTTTCTGATTTGGAAGCCAATGCAGCCAACACGTACACTACCGAAACCAAGTATCAAGTTATTTCCTAAATACTCACTGCAAGTTCGATATAAGGGACTGTTCCTTTCAGAACGACGGAAATGCTGTTGCAATGATTGTAGCAGCATTTTTTGTGTACTATTGCTCTGTTTTCCTAGCTAACAGCTGTCAGCAAGATCCAAGCGATGGAGACACAAACCGGCGTAGTAACCGCATTTGGAGTAGGCCACATCAACGGATATGGCAAAGGCTTCGTCTCCAACCATTTGCAAAGAATCGAATTGCCGTGTTTCATCCAATGTGATCTTGCCTTTTTCATTCCCGTCATCGCCAATCACGATAATAGCTGCACGGCATTGAAGAATGTATCCGCCGTTGATGCGGTATATCTGCTTAAACGTAAATCCGTTTTGGGTATATCGCTCGGCAAGCTGTACTGTGGAAATATATGTATCATTGCTGTCAAACGTAATAATCTCAAAATCGCCTTTCGGCGGATCGTTCAGTGTAAAGTTGTCCTCAAAATCATAATATGCAATCGGATAGGAGCCGCACAGAAGCGAGTAATTGTCGCTATCCTGTTCATAAATCGTATTTTGTCAACCTCCACTACGTCCAGAAATACAGCTATTCTGAATTGATTCTGATCAACAGTGATCGAGTTCCAATCGCCCCCCGCAAGCAGTCTGCATTCCATAAATTCTGGTTTGAGTATCTGCGGAGGCGCTGAGTATGCTGAATCCACTGACTTCTGTTGTTGTATACCTGACAGAGATGTTGATCTCGTACATTTTTCTCTCCAACGTTTCAGAAAAGCGTTTTCCTTCTGGACGCTGCTTGGTTATTGGCGCAGCAGTATTTGGCGCAGCCTGTGCTGGGAATCTTCTTCTGGATAATAACATTGTTGTCAATACTGTTACAACGATTTTGGCCAACAGTTCTTTTGCTATACTTTGCTTTGAGATCCGCTGGATTATTGCCGTATTCTATTCGCTCATTCTGTGTGCAGTCAACGCTGTTTGGGAATTTGCTGCAATTTCTCTAGTGAGCGCAATAACAAAAAGTCACTTTTTTGACTATAATAGCGACTTCGCCCTCTTTATCCTAGAATGCCCGCTTTCCAAAACACTGTACTTCTTCACTGTTTTGATTTTTTCAAGGCTTGTAAAGTCTACTGTGCAGCGAAAGCGGCTTCCGCTGGCGCTATTTCTTTATCCTGCTGCTGTTACAGTTTGTCTTGTCCTGTTCTGGATCGTCTGTGCACACGCCGGAATCACAGCTGACGGTCAAAAGTATCTTGCTGCGGCAAGCATGATTCTTCTTTGTTCCACTGTACTTCTTTTCGTAACCTATCAGCATCAAATGGAGCAGGAAAATGAGGCAATGCAGATGCGAAGTGAGTTCGCGCGTTTACAAACGGAAAAAGCCTATTATGATATTCTGGAGCAACAAAATCAGCAACTTATGCTCTACGCGCATGATGCTAAAAACCATTTGGCTGCAATCGGAAGTCTGAGTGACGACTCCAGAATCGGTGACTATCTTTCCAAACTATCTGCACAGTTGTCCGATTATACACGCAACTGCCATAGCGGAAATAAAATGTTGGATGTAATGATTCACAAGTTTGCCGTAGATTGCTCCATGCGTAATATACATTTCGAGTATGATGTAAAGCTTTGTAATTTGAACGAAGTCGAAGATATCGACTTGGTCGCTATTCTGGGCAATCTGATTGACAATGCAGTTTCTGCTGCAGAAAAATCCCGTGAAAAGCGAGTTTCCCTTGCTACTGCAAGGAGAAACGCATATAGCGTTATCGTAATAAGCAATAGCTGCGACGTTCGGCCGAAGACAAGCGGAACTCACCTGGTTACATCCAAGGAAAATAAGAGCGCACATGGTTTTGGATTAAAAAGTGTGCGAAAAACGCTGCGAAAGTATAATGGTGATTATGAGTGGACGTATGATGCAAATCGTTGTATGTTCGTTGTAACAGCAATGATTGGCAGTCATTTATGACAAGCCAAACTCCACATCCACAGAAGCTATGAAATATATTAGTTGTTTCAAGCCTGTCGCAAAGGAATTATTTCCTTGTAAATTATATCCTATGTAAACAGCAAGACGTAAACTCAGCATTTGAGTTTACGTCTTGCTGTTTGCCCGTACCGACTGTTGCCCCCATGACACATTGTGTACCTATGGGGTGAAACAGTTGAAACTTCTGGGCTTTTCGCGCTGATATCTTTTTTGGTTCAGCTTGATGGTGGACAGTACAGGACTCGAACCTGTGACCCCATGCACGTCAAGAGCCATCCGTTCGTATTTTTCTGTATTTTAATTATAATATGCACATATTTTAGATGAAAAAATTCTGTATTTACGGGAATTTTTCTATTGCGTCCATCGTGTTTTTGCCCAGTCTGGGTCAAGGTTTGGGTCAGGTGACGTACAGACTCAATATTTTGTCCGCAGATAGGTTTCTACCGCCGTCAAAAACGTCCCTGCCGACTGCACCTGCTCGGCGGTGTCCGCCTTGGAAACGATGAAAAAATCGTTGTAATCACTGCCCTCACGGACATCAGAAAGCTCAGAAATCAGCCCAGACAAGCTGGTGTCAAACACGCTGGTTTTGATATACCGTTTCCGGAACTCGGAAATGATTCCGCTGTGGTGCTTCATATCTACGCCGTCAAGCGCAAGAACGGCGCGCATCGCGTGGAAAATCGCATAGTATGCGCGGTTTGCCGCACTGCGGTAGCTTTCGCCGGCAAGCAGCAACTTTGCGTCCCGCAGACATTCCTTTGCGTGGTCAAAGCGAACCTTGGAGATTTCAATAGCTTGTTCAGGAAGCATAGCGAATCCCCTCCTTCAGCACGTTCTGATAGAACGGCAGGAAATCTGCATACCGCCGGAACTGTGCCAGTGGCACAACGTGGACAGAAACCGTGATGTCGTGGTCAAGGCTGAGTGTGCTTGCTACTCCAGAAACCGCACGCCGCTGCGACGCGATCTGTTCCTGCGTCAAATCTGCGGTCAGAAGAATGTCAATATCCGACTCCGCGGTAAAATCGCCGCGGGCATAGGATCCGTACAAAATTGCATCGTGGATGCTGTGCCCTAGAATTGGATCACAGGCGTGATAGACGATCTTCAAAATCTCAAACGCTTGATTGCGCGTGCACATATTGACACCTCCCCTTTGGGTCTTTCTATTTGCAGTATACCCCAAAGTGTACTGGAATGCAAGTCGGCGTGAAAGCACTAAATTCCGAAATATTTTTCAAAAAATTGCGCAAGCCGCTGGATGATCGTTTTCTTCTTTTCCGTGCGGTTGCCGCCGCCGAAGCGGGAGACGGGCGGGAGGATCTGGTCAATATCCGTGCCGGTCGTTTTGAGCGCACCGTCGCGGAACGCGTTGGCGACGAAGCGCTGCGCTTCTGCGGGCTTCAGCTTTTCTTCTGCGATGATTTTGCTCCAGCTCCTGCTGTTTTTGCTGCTGCACATAACTCTGCCAGTCGCGGTCAACATCCGTTGCGGCGTTGACGGTGTTGATAAAGCCGTGGATCAGATCTTTTTTGCTGCGCAGCTGGATGCTGGAGTCAATCGCCCGGTCGATGGTTCCCAGAATGCTCTTGTCTTTGCAGTTCGACTCGTGGTACTTCATGACGAGCATCAAAATGTAGTCAATGTTGATCTCCACCTGCCGGATGAGCTCGATCTCGAAGGTAATATCATCGTTGATGTTTTCTTTGTCCCCATCCGTTTTCGGGCGATACGCCTGATAAAGATCGAGATACACACTCTGGTAATCCTGAAAATCCCGCTCCGGGAGAAGTTCATGCCCGGCAAACTGGTCAAACGCGCTTAGGATATTTTTGAGCCGCAGAATATTGCCGTAGAGCTTGATAAAATCCTTCTGCTTCTGCTCGCCAGTGATCGGCTGCCCGAGCGGAAACTCGCCTGATAGCTCATCAATCAAATCACGGTAACCGGAAACAGTTTTGCCGTTTTCCTCATAGCCGTCATAATACGCATCGTAGCCCTTGAGCAGTACAACGCCGCTGGCCTCGCGGTCGCCAAAGAGCGCGATCGCGTCGTCGGTGGCTTTTTGCAGATTGCGGAAGCAGACGATATTACCGTAGGTCTTGACGGAGTTCAAAATCCGGTTCGTCCGGGAAAACGCCTGAATGAGACCGTGCATTTTAAGATTCTTGTCCACCCAGAGCGTGTTGAGCGTTGTCGCGTCAAAGCCTGTCAGGAACATGTTGACCACGATGAGCAGATCGACCTCCCGCGCCTTGACGCGCTGGGACAGGTCTTTGTAGTAGTTCTGGAACTTGTCCGCCGACGTGTCAAAATTGACGTGGAACGTCTGGTTATAGTCCTGAATCGCGGCGTCCAGAAAATCGCGCGCAGTCTTGTCCAGCGCGTCCGTCTCGAAGCCTTCCTCCGGCAGCGCGTCCTCCGGATCGTCCTCATTCGCGGCAAAGCTGAAGATCGTCGCAATGGTCAGATCGCGGTGCTGCTCGGCCAGCTGACGCTTGAACTCCGTGTAGTATTTCATCGCCATCGGGATGGAGCTGACGGCAAAGATGGAATTGAAGCCCGCCATACGCTGACCCTTGAGGGTATAAAAGCTGTTGCGCTTCGTTTTCTGGTCAAAATGCTCCAGCGTGTAGCGGACGATCTCGCGGATGCGCTCCGGCGCGCCCATCGCCTTTTCAATGTCGATCGCCCGAACCTGCGAGTCCTTCACATCGTCCTTTTCTTTGACGGTGTTCACATAGTCGATGCGAAACGGCAGGACGTTCCCGTCATTGATCGCGTCCACGATCGTGTAGGTGTGGAGCTTGTCGCCAAACGCCTGCTGCGTGGTGCGAAGATCCGGATTCTTGCCCGTCCCGGCGTTGACGGAGAAAATCGGTGTCCCGGTGAAGCCGAACAGATGATAGTTCTTGAATGCCTTCGTAATGGCTTGGTGCATATCGCCAAACTGGCTGCGGTGACATTCGTCGAAAATGATGACAAAATGCTGCCGGAACGCCGCGTGTCCTTTGTTTTTGCGCACAAAAATATCGAGTTTCTGGATCGTCGTGATGATGATCCGTGCGTCCGGGTCTTCCATCTACCGCTGCAAAACGGCGGTGCTGGTGTTGCTGTTCGCCGCGCCCTTTTCAAAGCGGTCGTATTCCTTCATCGTCTGATAATCCAAGTCTTTGCGGTCCACGACGAACAGCACCTTGTCGATGTACGGCAGCTTCGACGCCAACTGTGCGGTCTTGAACGATGTGAGCGTCTTGCCGCTTCCCGTCGTGTGCCAGATGTAGCCGCCCGCTTCCATGCCGCCATACTGCTTGTAGGTCGTGGAGACTTCGATGCGGTTCAAAATCCGCTCTGTCGCCGCGATCTGATACGGGCGCATGACGAGCAGCAGGTTTTCCGACGTGAACACGCAGTAGCGCGTCAGGATGCTTAAAAGCGTGTGCTTGGCGAAAAATGTCTTTGTAAAATCCACCAGATCGGCAATGACTTTGTTGTTCCCGTCCGCCCAGAACGAGGTGAACTCAAAGCTGTTGCTGGTCTTTTTGGTTTTATTGCGTCCCTCGCCCTGCTCTTTGATGTGGCTGCTGCGGGTGGTGTTGGAATAATACTTCGTGTGGGTGCCGTTGGAGATGACGAAAATCTGGACGTATTCAAACAGGCCGCTTGCTGCCCAGAAGCTGTCGCGCTGGTAGCGCTTGATCTGGTTGAACGCCTCGCGGATGGCCACGCCGCGCCGCTTGAGCTCGATATGTACCAGCGGCAGACCGTTGACGAGGACGGTTACGTCGTAGCGCGTGTCGTGGCTGCCTGCGGTCTCCTCATACTGGTGGAGCACCTGCAAACGGTTGTTGTGGATGTGCTTTTTGTCCAGCAGGTAGATGTTTTTGGACGCGCCGCTGTCCTGCCGCAGCACCTGCACATGATCGAGCTGAATGCGGCGCGTCTTTTCCAAAATGCCGTCGTTCGCGCCCGCAATGCAGTCCTTGAAAAAACGCGTCCACTCGCTGTCCGAAAAGGCGTAGTCGTTCAGACCTTCCAACTGGCGGCGGAGGTTTGCAATGAGCGCGGCTTCGTCGTGGATCTCCAGATATTCATACCCCTGCGCGCACAAAAGCCGCAGAAATTCCATTACCCAGCAAATCTAGAAATTGCTTCAATTAAATTCCGGATATATTCTCGGTCATAATCAGCGATTGCATCAATCCCATGCTCTGTAACTATATCTGCTATTCGAGTCTTTATTTTGGCTTCAATCGTTTGATCAAAAACGCCAGGACATTTACCTGCAGCTTGGCGTAATCTGTCTGACCAAGGCTTTTTTCTATCTTTAAATACTTTCGTATCAACAGATATATTAAACTCATTCTTAATCATTGCTGCATACGCGTCAATCTTAACTATATCTTCTAATTCGCAGCGCGTCATCCCTGCGCTCTTAATTTGGAGTATTTCCGATGCAGGCTTTGTTTTTGTTAAAAGCAATTGCTCATATGCAAATATACCGCTATCATCCATATCCAGCACTACCAGCGTTGAAACTGCTAAACTGTTATATAAACGAATCTGAAAATCCATTTTGCTTGCGGAATGCACATTTTCAATTCGCAATGTGCTAGTTTCAATTTTAGCTGCAACTTCAGGTGCAATTGATCTACATATTGCCTCAATATATCGTTTGTCGCTTTCGCCTTCCACAAGTACAACTTTGCTGGCAGATAAATTATCTGTTAGTCTTACCCCAAGAACATCTCGAACATCGTCGATGGACTTGCATGGATACACCCTGTGCCCAGGAGATACTACCACATTATTTGATACGTCACTTCTATCAACGAGAATGGGAGAATGGGTGCTAATTATGACTTGTACACCTTTTTTCTCGGCAATTTCCAAAAGAACATTTCGCAGAGAATGAATGGCATCAGGATGCAGGTGCGCTTCTGGTTCTTCAATGCATAAAATCAATGATTTACCATGTAATTCATCTAAGGACATGCTTTCAATAAGGCCAATAGCAACAAGACTTTTAATTCCATCACCTTTGCTCTCTACCGACGTCAAACTTCCGTCATCGATATTAAGCGGTATTCCTCGCATTCTGCTCGGAGCGTACCTTATCTGTGTATCAATTATGTCAATACCTTCTTGTAGCCTAACTGAAGCAATATCTGGCATAAAGGTTTTCAACGAAGATGTGAGTTTTGCTTCCAGCGTATCAACAATAGGTTTTTGCAGCTCTTCGATTTTTTTGAGGCAGTCTTGATAAATTGGACTATCCTCTATTTTTTAAACTCTTTGTTAAGGAGCCTTGCAAAATACTCAGCAGTTAAGTCTGTTGCTCTTACGCATGGGATATACTCGTAATCTAATTTGCTTCTAATAAACAAACCAATTTCCTGCATTTTTTCTTCCATAGGTTTTTTTGCTCGGCCAGGCATAATGATATTGTACTCTGTCTTTGATTCAAATAATTGGAACTTCATCTGGAGACTTTTGGACAAATTAATTCCAAACTTCTTTTTAAATTCTGTTTTTTCATCATCATCAAACTCAAAAGTTAATTTGAAAGTAGTAGATGCATTTTTAACATCTTTTAGTGTGACAGGAATGTCGGTTTCCCATCTATAACCTTCGCCGCTATATGCATAAGCGAACTGTCTACTTCTTCGTGTCCGTCGAAAATCGCTCTCCAAAGCTATAGATAGTGCAATGTAAATCGCACGCAGCAAATTTGATTTTCCTGAATTATTGGGTCCAACAATTGCACAGTACTTCTGAAGATCTTCTAAAGTTGCTTCTACAATAGACCTATACGATTTAACATAAAAAGTGCGTAACCGCACGATATGTCACCTCCAATTATTACTTAAATTAGTCAATAAGCGTTTATATTTTTTAACCAAAAGCTGCAAAGCATATATCTATAACACCAGCATTTTCCTTGAACCAGAAATTAAGTTTGAAGAAATCGTGTAACTTATGGCATGGCCTTTTCAAAAAAACTGAATTTGAAATACAAAATTACTTCTCTATATTATTTAGTATGATTTATACCGATTTTTAGTAAAATCTCTTGGGTATTTGACTTATCAATTCCATAGTCCGCTGCTTCGCTGTATAGGCATTTTATTCTGTTATTAAAATCTCCGCGTGTTCCACCATTTTTAATGACTTGTTTGCGCATTCGGTCCAAATACGATGCAACGGTATCAGAATCGCAGCCATCTTTTATCAGGTATATAATGACTTTTCGAGTATAGTAATTATTACGCACATCGCTGCGGCAAAGATAGTATTCTGTAAGGATTTTACTTCTTGCAATGATATGTAGCAGGTCAGCACCATATGGATCGGTATTATCTGAGACACTGTCTGGTGCGAGACGTTCATCTGCATACTGTGTGATGAGCCGTTCCCAGTACTTTGTTACGGTTTTGGGACTTTTTCGTACAAGTTTTTGAAAAGATGCATATATTGCTTCTCTATTACGAAGTTCAAGTGCTTTATGAAATAACTCCTTGGGATCCTGGTTCCTATCCAGATTGATTGCTGCGCTGTCAATCGCAGCATTTTCAATGTCATTTTTCTTAAATAAGTCAGATGGTTTTTCTGGAAGTACGAAATGGACTTTACTCAGTTTATCCCGAAGGATTGCGGAATTGATCTGCTCTGTGTATATCCATTCAACTAATACCACCCCATTTTGTTTGCACTTTTTCTTTTTGAGAGCATCGTTTTCCATCCGATGCTCTAATGCCTCCTGTCCGCCGAAGAACTCAACACTCTCGTAATGCTGCTGTCCTTGATATTCAAAACCAACTTTTATGGATGGCACATAGGCATCTAAGCTTTGACGTTCCAACCATTGACTATGATATTGAAAAACCACATCAGAATAATACATCTTGACTAGTGAATACATCTCATATTCTCTTTTCCAACGAACGTATAACGACTGGTCAATATCAAGCGATTCAAGAATTGAGCGAAGTGTTTCCTTATACAGGTCCAAGTTTCCAACGCAGTGGGCTGTGCGATATGTATTGATGTGCATATCAATATCGTCAAGTAATTGTAAAAGCTTTTCTCCCATGCATTCTAAAAAGCTCGAATCTGTAACATTTGCATGGTTCCGAATTTGGATATATGCAGGTCTATCTGGCCGTGCGCCGAGAATCTTTAATCCGTATTGCTTCAAATCTCTAGCAATATTTTTAGCTGGTTCCTCGTAAAATGTTAAATAAGAATGGACCTTACAATAGTGCAATGCATAATCCATTAGTCCAATGTAGTCGTACTGTTCGCGATCAAATACGGTAAAGTAGACAAAATCACTATCTTCAGCAAATAGACTTGGAATGCGTATATGTCGTAACGCATACTTTGCAATCAGCAATACGCTTTGAAACAGTTCGGTTTCTCCCTCTTGATAAATAAAGGCGAGTTCTGTTTTCGGATCATACTGAAATTGCAAAAGGTATTTTTCAAAAACAGATTTTTCTGGAACAGTTTCTAGAATTTGAGGTGTCTCTAAAGCTGAGGTCACTTCTTCGCAGATCAACGTGCGTTCAACAGTCTGACTACCAGGAGCGCTGCTTTCAACTTTTTCTATATTACTGGCTGTCTCAAGGTTAGCAGGGATGTCTTGCGAAGATCCCCCAGTATTAGTGGACTTCTTTTTGAACAATGAAAAGAAACTCATACCTTACACCTCAAACACCAGATGGATAATATCCCAAAAAAGCTTGTTTGTTTTATAGAAACTTAGTGCAATTTTACCATATCGTTTTATCGATGGCAAGTCCAAAGCAACATTATATTTTCGCTAGGGAATCATTTTGCCTTCTTACGGCATATTTTTATGGAAAAGTCCCTTGTATTGGACGTGGGATGTGCTACACTGGATTTACAGATCAAGGAATTGGAGGTGCAGCCCATGCTCTACGGTTCGCAGAAGCGATTTGACAAGAACGGCGACGGCAAGCTGAAGGGTGCCGAGTGGCAGCGGTGGTACCAGTACACCTGCGGTGATGAGATCGAAGCGAAGGAAAAACGCAGACGCGCCAATGCTGCTGCCGAGCAGAAACGTACACAAATTGCAGCGGACTTTGCGGATCATGTCTCTGACCTCATTAACTGGATGTATCGCGATCTTGCGCATCTGGAGGGCGAGCGTGAGGATCAGGCCATCCGCACGATGCACTTGGCCCTGTATGCAATCTCCGCCGCGCTCCAGACGCAGAAGATCGATGAGAGTATGCGCTATCTTCTGCGCGCGTTCTGGAATGAGTTTCAGCCGACGCTGGACGAGAGCGTTTATCAGGTCCTGTGTGCAAAACAGGTACTGTTTGCAGAAATTGGTGAGATTTCCGAGAAGCGTCTCGGTTCGTTCTGGAAAGGACTTTTGGACGAGCTGCCGCAGGAGCGGCGCGTCGGGAAAGACAATGATTTGCAGGAGCTTTTGGACGATACGAGCCGACTCTACAATTATTTCAGCAGCGATAGTACGCCGATAATTGATTTTGCCGAAGAAATAGAACCGTACTGGGCGGCAGTTCGCTTGCCGGATGAGTCAGAAAAACCAGAGGAAGACAACGAGGACGAAGAACCGGAGGAAGAATCCGAACCGTGGAAGGATTACTATCAAAAAACTGCATCTACGGAGAAAAACCCAGAAAACATCGGTGGATACTATCAGTTCTGTAAGGTGCAGTTTCAGGATGGCTGTAGGCCGTATACCTATCTGACCGGCGGCTTGCCGCTTACGGCTGGTGATCTTGTAGTCGTTCCGGTTGGCAAGCAGAACGCGGAGAAAACCGGCTGTGTGACGGATGTTTTCGTCTGCTCTGCGCAGGATGCGCCATATCCGCCGGAAAAGGCGAAATTTGTGCTCCGGAAATCGGAGCGGTCTGCGGCTCCGGAAAAGTCAGAAACATGATCAAAGCAAAGAACGCCAGCAGATATTATAATGCTCCCAGTTCTCTTATATGAAATTGTAAAACAGCGCGGGACGGCCTGAAAAACAGGCTACACCGCGCTGTTTATATTGTCTTTTAAGAAAAGGCAGTCAGCATTTCGACACATCGAAAAAAGTTCGATTTTATAAGATTATTTCGTATAATATCAATAATTATATTATTTCTGATTCCTATATTTAGGATTCATTCGATTTGTTCTATAGCTTCGTTCAAAAAATTTGTGCAGCTTTTTTCGCCAAATTTGGTATTCACATGGCTGTTTTTTCGGGAGGGATAGTAGGGAGATGTTTTCCCCTTTGTACCTTGACAATTTTATATCAGCAACGCGGATCACACCGCAGGTTAGGAAACGCGCACGGCGCGCGCGACGACCCGGAAGCAAGCTTCCGGCGAGCGAGAAACGCACCGTGGGCAGCCGTGGCAGGCTGCATCATGCCGCCCAATCTGTTTGGACACATAATGTCCGGCCTGCACGTAAGACAGGCTGCCGTGGCTGGGGTTGAAAGCAGTCGAGACCCCTTCCATGAGCTGTGAGGGCTGCCAGGCTCTGTCCGCGCTGTTCCCCATCGCCGGGGTGCGAGCTGCAAATACGGCGAAAACAATTTCAAAAGAATGGAGTGTTTATGTCAGAAAACAAAAAATATTACTACATGAAGCTCAAGGAAAATTTCTTCACCAGTGAGCGGATGGTTGTTCTGGAAATGATGCCGGACGGAATTCTGTATTCCAATTTGCTGCTCAAGATGTATCTGATGTCACTCAAGCACAACGGAGTTCTCCTGCTGCATGAAAATCTGCCGCACACGCCGCAGACCATTGCAACGTTTACCCGCCATCAGATCGCCACCGTAGAACGCGCGCTGCAACTCTTCATAAAACTCGGTTTTGTCGAGCTGCTGACCGATGGCGCGTACTATATGCCGGATATCCAGCTGCTGGTCGGGCGATCATCCACTGAAGCGGAGCGAAAACGCCGGGAGCGGCTGCGTTTACAAATGCAGAAGCTCTTGCCCAACGCAAAAGCGGACATTTGTCCACCAGAGAATAGAGATAAAGAGATTAGAGAACAGAAGTGCGCGCGGACAAATATCCGAACTTACGAAGTAACGGAGGAAGATGTCGTATGATGCCAATTACAGAAGAAATCCATGCGTTTTTAACGGCAAATGCAGCTGCGCAGATACAGCGAGATGATGAGTATCTAGATCCTGCTGATGGATTGCTGCACTGCAAGACCTGTCACGGTTTGCGGCAAACGGTCATTCCTGCTCCCGGCGGGACAGGTTTTCTTCGACCACGCTGCCTGTGCCCCTGCCAGAGTGCTGCGGAAAAACAGCGCAAAGCGGCAGAAGAAAGGCGGGAGCGTCTGGAACGCATTCAGCGTCGAAAAGCACATGGGTTACAGGATCGCCGCCTCTACGATTGCACGTTTGCTAACGATAATGGAAAAACGCCAGGGCTGACTGCCAAAGCCAAACGATATGTGGAACATTGGGAGGATGCGGCACGGAAAAATGTTGGTCTGCTCCTGTTTGGCGATGTGGGAACGGGAAAATCTTTTCTCGCCGGGTGTATAGCAAACGCGCTGCTGGAGCAGGACGTGCCGGTTTTGATGACAAATTTCCCGACGATTTTGAATCGCATGACCGGACTGTTCGGTTCTGAGCGTGCTGACTTTCTTGCCAGTCTGAATGCCTATGATCTTCTGATTTTGGATGATCTTGGTGCAGAGCGAGGAACAGAATATGCATTAGAACAAGTCTTCTCCGTGATCGACGCCAGATACCGAAGCCGCAAGCCATTGATCGTCGCAACAAATCTGACGCTGGATGCGCTCAAGCACCCAGACGATCTTTCACATGCCCGTATCTATGACAGGATCTTGGAAATCTGCGCCCCGATTCTGTTCAGCGGCGAAAACCTGCGCGTGGAAAAAGCGAATGAAATGAAAACCGCCGCCAGAAGTCTCCTGCTGCCGGACAATGCTGCCTGAATCGCTGCCGTAGCGACTATTGTAGCGACTACAAAAGGCAAAAAATCAAATTTCGAACCGGCATAGCGACTAATGTAGCGACTACGGAATTCAAAGTGCAAAAAAAGCTAGATTATATGCGGTGTACGAAACGGTGGCATGAGACTCAGGCTGCGTTTTAGGCTTTTCTTGCTGCGCAAGAAAAGCGCAAGCATCGCCGTTTGATACCAAAACGGCACTTGCAGGGAGAACCCAGACCCCCATATGCCGCCCATTGGCGGAGGAAAGGAGAACGGATGAACGAAGAACCATACAGAATCTGTCTGCGACTGAATGCCGATGAAGCCCAAAAGCTGATTACAAATGCAAAAGTCTGCGGTCTAACACGAACCGCGTACCTGCGCAGATTGCTGAACGGATATGATCTCAAACCCAGACCGTCCGCAGAGATGGAAGCGCTGCGCACTGAAATCCATCAGATCGGCAACAACATCAACCAGATCGCCCGCAAAGCAAATGCCGGATTTGCCAGCCGGGAAGAAGCCACACGAGCGTTACGAATGCTGGACGAGGTCTACGGTCTACTCTATGAGGTTGCGAAACGATAATGGCAATTACAAAGATTCTGTACCGGAACGGTGGCTTGCGGCAGGCGATCGATTACATCACGAATCCTGCTAAAACGAACGAGCAACTGCTGACCGATTATGTCCGCTGCGATCCTGGCTACGCCGCACAGCAGATGATGGACACAAAGCGCGCCCTTGGCAAAATCGCCGGACGGCAGTGCTATCACATCATCCAGTCTTTCAAGCCGGACGAGATCACGCCGGAGCTGGCACATGAGATCGCCAAGCAATTCGCAGCCGAGCATTTGCCGGGATACGAAGCCGTCATTGCGACCCATGTGGACAAAGCACATATCCACTCGCATATTGTGTTCAACTCGGTCAATGCCGTCACCGGGAAAATGTATCACAGCACCCGCGAGAATTACTACAAACAGATTCGCGGTGTTTCAGACCGGCTGTGCAAAGCGCATGGTCTGAGCATCGTTTTGGAAAACGGTGAAAAGCAAACCGTCAGCTATGCGGAGTGGCTGCGTCAGAAAAAGAGCCAGCCGACGTTCCGTTCCATGTTGGAAGCGGATCTGCGTGATACCATCGAGGACGCCAACGACCTCGGACACTTCTTCCTACTCATGGAGCATAAGGGCTATGAGATCCATCACGGCAACCGGCTTGGTTTTCGGCTGCGCGGACAGGAACATTTCATATGTCCGGAACGAAGAAATCCTGCTTTCTCAGAAGAACGTATCGAGCATGCTATTCTGGGCAATCTGGAGCAAATCGAAGCCGGAAGGAAACCTGCCTTCACGCCGAAGCCAAAGCCGCAGCCATACCGCCCACATCCAAAGTACGCAGGATTCCTTGCGCTGTACTTTCATTACTGCTATTTGCTCGGTCGGATCGAAAAACGGCAGTACCCGCCGCACATGTCGCCGCACCTGCGAAAAGAGATCATGAAGGCTGATATTTACAAAGCGCGTCTGAAGTTCCTGCAAGAGAACAATATCACCACGGCAGATGATCTGACCGCCTGCTTGCAGCAGGCAGAGAATGAGGTCACACAGCTTGCCAAGCAGCGCACGATTCTGAACGTCCGCAAGAAAAAACACAAGAAGCTCTTTGACGCGCTGGCAGCAGAAGCTGCCTTCGCCGGCTTTGAACCGAGAAAAGCAGAATATGACGATGCAAAAGAGGTTCTGGATACTTGCGGCATTCCACGCGAAGTCTTGTTAGCGGAAAAATCGGATCTCTATGAGCAGCTTGCGCAAGTCAATCAGCAGATCCGGCAGGAGCGCTGGAAGCTCAAACAATGCATGGCAATCTCAGAAACAGCAGCTATCATGCAGAAAGATATTGACCACATCGAACAGCAGCCGCAGCGGACGGCTGACACGCGCCAGCGGTAAGGCGCGTCGTACCGACGTGTGCGGTTTTATAGACCGACCGCGCATCCGTGGGGTTTACACCACGCAAACGCCGCGTCCGCCCTCCGTGCGGCACAAAAAGGCGATGGCTGGCATCAAGCCAGCTCTCGCCTTACAAATCGAACGAAGGAGATGATCCATGACAGCATCACGCAGCCCAGCATCACCAGAAATATTCCATCCGCCAGTGTCGCGTGCACACGATACCACGGCTGAAACGCTGTGAGCATCAGCATCAGGTACACCAGCGGAATGGACAATCTCAGTTTCATCGCAATACGAATCAGCAAAAGCAGCAAGTGAAGCATCATGGACAAACAGGCAGTTACCATCGGCGATCCTCCTCAAACGGTTTGTCGGACGTTAACTCTCTTGCTGCAATTTTACAAGTACATAGATTTCTGATTGGACAATTCTTCTCGGCCATACAAAAACAAATTTTGATTCCCTGAATGGGAGAAAGGAATCCAAATGAACCAGAAACAGTATCACTCGCTGGAAGAATTGCCCTTAATGATGAACATGACAGACGTTGCTGCCGTCCTTGGTATTTCCAGAGCCGGAGCGTACAAACTTGCCCACAGTGCAGATTTCCCGGCGTTTCAGATCGGCAGGCGCATCGTTGTCTCGCGGGAAAACTTCCTCGGCTGGCTGGACCGGCAGTCCACAGAACAAAAATGTGCCTGAGCGCAAAAAGTACTCGCTATTTCACTGTGCTTGTGGTAGTTGTGTGAGCTACCGGAAAAGGAGGAATTTACATGAGCAAAAAGCGAGCCAATGGCGAAGGCAGCATCCGCAAACGGAAGGACGGACGCTGGGAGGGCCGATATACCGCCGGGTATGACAAGGACGGAAAGGTCATCACGAAAAATGTTCTCGGGAAAACACAGGCAGAAGTCAAAGAGAAGCTGAAAACAGCGATTGAAGAAAGCCAGAAGCTTGACCCGACCCGCACAGGGCAGTACACCGTGCAGACATGGGTGACGTTGTGGTACGAGGTTTTTATCAAGCCGCAGATCCGCCCGAATACGAAGCAGTTCTACCGCAACTGCATGGAAAACCATCTCTTTCCCGCGCTGGGGGACTGCCCGCTGGAAAAGCTGAGCACCATTCAAATTCAGCGCGCGATCAACGAGATGAGCGAGCACGGCAGAAATCACTACTACAGCCACATTCCGCTGAAAGAAACAACGCTCAGCCCACGCATTGTGCAGGGTATCCTCGGAATCCTGCGGAAAAGTCTCGATCAGGCCGTCGCAGAAAAGCTCATTCTGAGCAATTCGGCAGCAAACTGCAAAGCCCCGAAAACGGTGCGAAAAGAAATGAAAGTGCTGCCGGAGGAGCTGATTGGACCATATCTGCACGAAGCGAAGCAGCGCGGTGTGTTTGCGCCGCTCTATCTGGAACTGACCAGCGGCCTGCGCCGGGGAGAACTGCTGGCCCTGCTCTGGAAAGATCTGAATGTGAAGGAGCGAACACTTTCCGTTACCAAAAGCGTCTGCCGCATCGACCATCAGCTTGTTGTCAGCCAGCCAAAAACGAAAAACTCCCTGCGGCTGCTGACACTTCCGGAGAGCACCGTGCAGATTCTGGTGGAAGAACACGAAAAGCACCCGGATAATCCCTATATGTTCCCATCCCCGAAAACCGGAGAAATGCTCGACCCGGCATCCTTCCGCGCCATGCATGACCGGATTCTGGAAGCCATCGGCGCGGAACATGTGAGATTTCATGACATGAGACACACATTCGCGACCTTGGCACTCAAAAACGGCGTTGACGTGCGGACACTCTCCGAAATGCTCGGACATTACAGTGCGGGGTTCACGCTCAGCACCTACGTCCACTCCACGCCCAGCATGCGCGTGCAGGCTGCGGACACCATTGGTCAAATGATCGGCCGGGAAGTGGTGTGACGCAAGGCATAGCGGGCGCGCTGCCAAAACGGCAGCGCGCCCTTTTCTTGTGAAAAACTGATTATTCAGATCTCCTATACGCTGCTGCAATTTCTCCCTCTAAAAAGTTGTTAAAACGTTCTAAACCGCATTACGACTACTTGCATGGTTGCACAATTTTCCAAACTCACATTGATAATCAAGGTATTTCTCCATTCGGTTCAAGTCAATTTTGTTGTTAATGTAGTCTTTGGGGTTTATAGAGATAATCAACTTATTTGCCAATTTATCCTCGGACTGAACAAAGTAATCAACTGTTTGCTGAAACACATTTTCCTTTGTTGCTCCTTGAATTGCTGCCTTTCCAGATCCAAGGAGTGGAATACATAAGGTATCATAATGTCCCATTCTCTTGATTGCATCAGTTACAGCATTCAATGCAATACTAACATTTTCGATTGACTGACCTATAGGCTTTCCAAAATCGTTTATATCATTTATTGCAACAAAATAAAAGTGCTTCCTCTTATAGTCAATTTTTGCTACTGTGCCCACTGGATATTTAGTGGTTGAACCAAAACAATCGAAAACCGAGGTTCCTTTAATTCCTTGTCTTTTAAGGCTCACATTTATTAAATCATCCAAACCATGTATATTTTTTAATTGAAAATTAGATATGAATTTTGATTATCTTTTTAGAAGTTCT
>ULXB01029918.1_pt1 | contig 27995 bp, 29 predicted proteins | sample 1960901 | NCBI WGS metagenome assembly ULXB01 (sample SAMEA4835828, study PRJEB28245) | human gut metagenome | biome: gut microbiome; material: fecal sample | place: Denmark | collected 2008
CTCTTCCTGATTTTGAGGGATTTTAAGATTTTTCCTGTCGTATCCTTCTCCTTCGTAAGATTCGGTAAGACCGATAAAATATAGAATCACACAATCCTTTTTTCTATATTCCTGTTTCAGTTTTTCTATCGTATCCTGTAGTTGCTTTTCTCCTAATTCTTCCTTTTCATTCTGATATCCCTGTATATAAGTTACCTGATATCCTTTTTCACGTATTGCTTCAATCGCATTTGTCATCTTCGTCGGCTGGATATGACTGCTCCCACCTCCCTGAAATCGCATCTGCCTGGCAAGCTCTCCAATAATGATTACCTTCTTCTCTTTTCCAATTGGCAAAACACTATTATTTTTCAAAAGCACTGCACTTTCATTTTCTAGTTTACGTGCCACCTGATTCTGTTCTTCCATATCTACCTCATAATTTTCTTCTATATTTTTATGAAGTGATACAAAATTCTGCAGAACATTCTTAGTCCAGTTATCCAGTTCCTGACCCGTAATCCGGCCATCCTTATACGCTTCTTTTAACACATCTGTGTGGAAGCCTTTCGGATCTGGCATTTCCAGTGTCAGACCATTTTTCATACAGCTTACAATATCATTTGCTGCTCCCCAATCCGACACCACACCACCTTGATATTTCCATTCTTTTCTCAGAACATCTGTCAGTAAGTATTTATTTCTTGCTCCAAATTCGCCATTAATCCTGTTGTATGAAGCCATTACAGAAGTCGGTTTTGCTTTTTTCACAACTTCTTCAAAAGCCGACAGATATATTTCCCTAAGAGTTCTTTCATCAATCTGGCTATTGGATGTCATTCGTCTTGTTTCCTGTGAATTAACAGCATAATGCTTTAAGCTCGTACCTATTCCAAGACTCTGTACACCTTCGATATATCCCGTTGCCAGCTTTCCTGTCAAATACGGATCTTCACTGAAATATTCAAAATTTCTTCCGCATAAAGGAGAACGCTTGATATTGATTCCGCAGCCTAGCACAATGGATATCTGCTCTTTTTTTGCTTCTTTCGCAATCGCTTCACCCATCTTTTTAACAATAGCAGGATTCCAACTGCAGGCTATTGCACTTGCAGTTGGAAAACAGGTTGCTGGCTTACTGGTTTCAATATCCCCAACCTTTTCCTGCTCCAGTTTTCGAATCCCATGTGGTCCGTCTGTCATCATAATAGAGGGGATTTTTCCATTACAGTCATAAGTATGCCAGTCACCAACACCGCCTAAAAGCCGGATTTTTTCATCTATTGTTAACTGTTCACATATTTTATCAATGTTCATGGCTTATCCCCTCTTTCAAAGTCCATATCTAATGCCAATATTCTGTCGAATTGCGTCCATATCATTTGTTACGCCATTTTTATAAGGCGGAAGTGCATTGGTAACATATCCCGATGTATTATGTGTCGTTGCACCATCTACTGCTTTTCCCCAAATATCATACGCTCCATTTACTCCATGCAGATCCGTACAATCATTGAGTGCATCTGCAATTCCCAGGGGACTAAATGCATCTCCATTAAATACAACCTCTCCGGATCCTTTGTTATGACACAAATGTGCATGAAGTATCTGCTGTTCCGATAATGTTTTCACCACTTGACGGTCTCGCCATCACGTTCGATGTCGTTATTGGATTCCCATCCTCGTCATAAAAATCAATATTTACATCTGCTTCCGGGAACGGATTATTTTCTTCTGTAAGTTCCAGTTCAAACCGGCATGTATCATCCACATTATCTTTCCAAACCAGTGAAGTTCCCTTAATTCCAACATATTTCTTTTTTACATAAGAATAAAAAGAAAAGGAATTATCTTCATACTGCTCTACTTTAAATCGTGTCCTATCTGACAATGTCGTATTTCGAACAATTGCATTAAAAGTGTTATATGTGAGATACTTGCTATCCTGATCAAAAAGAATATATTCTCCCAAGTCAGATGCTTTAAAGTAGAATGTCATTCTTACTTGGATATGCAAAACCACCAACAGAAGTTCCAACTAATAAACATTGCCAGTAAAAAAATTACTTCTTTTCGTTTTATAGCATCTATCTCCTCTCTTTTAATCTCTTAATTGCATTTTATCTATTTCCGGCATATAATTATATTGATTTATCGTGTTTTATGTCAATTTATCGTGTTTTTGATAGGAGGAATTACCTATGTATAAAATGAAGTCAGACATCAATTTTTCACTCACACATGAAATGTTGGAAAATGCAGAAAATGAACGGATACATACATCTTATGCACAGGAAAAGGCAATTCTCGAATGTGTTTCAAACGGAGATATTTATGCATTGGAGAATACCTATTATTCACTCCCAACAACTGTTTACGGAAAGATGACCTCTTCCAATTCCAAATTAAAATTACTTTTTTATGCAAGTATTGCTAATACAACTTTAGTTACCAGATATGCCATCGAAGGAGGACTTAATGAGGAAACTGCTTTTTCCTTAAGTGATGTATATATACGAAAAATGGAACAATGTACCGATGTTGACGCTTTAATGAAATTAAATGAACAGATGGCTATTGAATTTACGCTTCGTGTTGCTGAGGCAAAAAAGATGCCAAAAAACTACTATTCACCAACTATTTCTCGCGTCATTGATTATATCTATCATGAAAAAAATAAAACTTTAACCTTAAATCAACTGGCATCTTTAGTTAATTTAACACCTAAATATCTGTCTGCCCTGTTCCATAAAGAAACCGGACAGACGCTTACTGTTTTTATCCATAAAGTTCTTATCGAAAAGGCAAAGAATTTGCTGGCACATTCTGACTACAGTCTGGGCGAAATCAGTACTTACTTGAATTTTTCATCTCAAAGTTATTTTATTTCTATTTTTAAGCGATACACTGGTATAACCCCTGGACAATATCGTAAACTGCACCGCCAGATTAGTTGGTAAAGTAAAGAATAAAATAAGAATATCGATGACTAAACGTTACTATCGCCAGAACTTTTCTCATCTTGGAGATAAAAGAAAGCTACCAGTTATTTATTTAATGTTGTACTAGTCGCCCGCTAAATCAGGCCTGCTACTTTCTTCCATCCTCTAACTTATCATTTTCTTCTTGTTCTTGAATATATTTTCTTACCGTTTCTTCATTCACATTACCTACTGTAGAAACAAAATATCCTCTTGCCCAAAAATGTCTGTCTCCCCATTTTGTCCGATACTCAGGATGTCTGTCAAACAACATCATTATAGCATAGGAGTTTTTTAATACTCTAGGTAACGCTCCGGCTTTGCCTCGGCCCCCATTTCAAATGGGGGATATAGATATTATTCATTATATTATCAGAACCTGTATCATCTGTCCGTAAATATCTCACACTATATGTTTACATATTCTTAGACACAACGAAACCAATGATTCCCGCTAAACATCCGCAAATCACAAAAGCAATCCCTATTATTTTCAGGATCGTCGATACAGACGTCTGATTTTCTGCCGGAACATATATCATATGTGGATTCTCCGGATTATAATATAAGATTGTCTGCTGCCCAGAATCAGGCACAAACATTTCATTAACTTTTACATTTCGTAGATTTCCTTGCTTTCAGCATATCATTCATCCTAGTATCTGTTCTATAGATCCTTGTCTTCCAAACAGCTTATTATATACTTCGTCACTACATTTTCTCCTAAACGAGCCACAAACACATAATAGGGCAGAAATTCAAGTACTGCAATTACCATGCATAATACAGGTATATACTGCCATAGTTTATTGAACACACAAAAGGACGCAAAAAATACATCCATTGCCGCTAACGGAATCCACATCACATAATCCGCTATATTCCACACATGTTGCAGTTCAATGATCTGTTGATCCTCAAGGTATTGCACAGACCATTTATAGACATTTTTTCCTGAACGATAATATACATAATACTTCCCATCTTTTTTTATCAGATGTGTACACGGATGCCATTTGTCATGGTTACGCTCTTTTTGATATTCCATATTCAATTTTTCATAGAATTTCTCTTTCGTCTGATTCGTTTGGATTTTTTTCATTGTCTCACCCCAGCAGTCAAATATTTATTCGTAAAAACTTCACCTTCCTCATCCGTAAAACCCCCTATGAATAATTTCTGCAATATCCTCATTATTGAAAAAAACACATTTATCCGCTCTCAGATTGCCCTCCGGATATAAACATGCAATATAGTCGTACTCTTTGTTCGACTCCAAATGTTTCTGTTTTCTCCCATAAATCATAACTCTTTTCCAGTTTCTCCGTCACCATCTAAATCCACATTCATAGCTATAGAAACACCGTTTCCTACCACTCCACCAACCGCAGAACCAACAATTTTTCCAATAGCTGTTCCTGCCGGGTCTCCTCCGGAACCAACCATAGCGCCTACTGCCTGCCCCACATCATCACCATATTCGGTCACTCCCCACAGCGCCACATCAACAATGACATCAGCAATTATAGCATTTTGCGACAAACCACTATTCATTCCACCCATAATATCTGCTGCGACACCTGTAATCAATCCTCCAACACCGATTGCTGTTCCAAATGCATTTGGGCTTCCCGCATCTGATGCTGTTTTATATAATTGTATTAAATAATTAATGATTGACAATACCGTTGTCCTTGCTTTACAGTCTTCGATACTATCTACAATAGCCAGTATATTTTCCCTAAGCGTTTGTTCAGAAGTACCTTTTATCCTGCCATGATATCCATCCCCATTTTCAACCAGCCACACATTCACCGCTTCAGTTACCCGTAATCATACCCTCATTTTTCTCGTAAAAGGTATGAATGGCACGCAAACCAGCCATCAGTTCTCTCACATCAGCACACTCCTGCCTAAGCCGCTCGTTCTGCTGTTCTATAATATCTATAGACATATGGGCATGGGCATGTCCATGAATCTGATTTGTAATCTCGGCTAAATAGCGCTGTTGCTGTGACAACTCATGCCATACCTCATCAATCTCTATTATGCATTTCCGTAGTTCATTAGGATGAACCATAAAATCACATTTTTTTAAATTAGCCATTTCCCCTCAGTGCTTATTCCAATTCACGTTTCCTGTATTCTTTTGAACTATAAACCCATGATACTCAAAACACAAGCCCGTTCCATGATTCTCATGATTATCTTTCCCAATATGAATCACTAGCCCCTATTTTGTCTTGTTCTTTTTCACTCCGATCAGACAGCCAATGAATCCAATGGCAAAAACAAGAAGTAAATCCTTCATAACCGAATTTATGTAATAACCGTCTCTATACGAAATCCATAGTGAAAATCCTGTAATAGCAACACCAATAGCCATGCAAAATGCAACAACTGACCATAGAATCTGCGCATTTTCCCTTTCATCTCTACGTCTGCTTCTGTTTTTTCCCGTTTTCCTGGTATTTCTGGCATCTATCATCCCCCCCAGGATCGCACTCAAAGCGGCAACCAGCCAGTTCAGATAAGCCTCTGTCCGAATACCCGCCGGTTCAGAAGCTATAGCGTCTGTATTATCCAGGCTTGCCCAAAACTCTGTTGCGGACTCATCCGGCTCCGATAATGCTTCATATACAGCTCGTTGATATTCCTCACCATCACGGAACCAATGAATAATATAATTATATCTTGGCTTATATCCTGCCTTCGTCAATTCTGATGTTTCCTCTACATCCGTTATGTAGCCAGATACTTTCTCATAGGATGATGTACGCATAGAGCTCTGAAAATTCAAAAAGCCAATTACACCAAACACTACTGCTATCAAATACAATATATGCTGCACTTTCAATCGATACATTCCCTTTTGTATTCCTTCCCATCGTCTGATCAATAAGATAATATCAAGTTATCTCTTGATTCTCTCTTTACTGCATTTGGCATACCTGCATTTTCCGGTGTAGCCACATACTCATCCATCACATTATTCGCGGCACCCTCTGTCACCTTCTTGATAACATCTTTGGCTGCCCCCGTTGCAATTTGTTTTGCTTCATCTGCCTGAGCTGCTTTTCGAACTGCATTTTTTGCCGCTTTTGTTGCCTTTTGCGCAGCTTTTGTCGTTGGTACCGATCCAGCACGCTTTGCTGCCTTTTTTTCTGCAGTCTTTGCTGCCTGCTCCGCCACCTTTTTGGCGGCTTTTGCCTCTGTGTTTGCAACCTTCGCTACCTTAACTGCTTTTATAATATCACCAGCCGCCACAACATCCAGTCCTAAAAATATTACATCGGCACCTAGTGCCAACCACTCACCACCACTTATTTTTCCATCATCGCTCAATGCCTGAGTCACATCATCAACCAACTGATATATATCCGTAATACAGTTGATCACTGGAATAAAACCCAGTATAAATTTGATAATTTCTATTGCATTTCTAATTTCAACCGTACTCTCTCCCAGTTGTATCTCATCTATGATTTCATGAAGCGTTATATTTACATTTTTATTGCAGTTTCGCACAAATTTATATTCTCTGATTGTGCCTCCAGCTTATCTGCATCTACAAATAATGTACTCATGATTCATTCCTTCATATCTTTTCAGATAGTCACGTACGATTTCTCATTCCTACTTTTGTAGGCTATCATCTCTTCTTACAATAAGAAATTAATAATATTTATTCGTAAAAACTTCACCTTCCTCATCCGTAAAACCCCCTATGAATAATTTCTGCAAAGACCAACGCATCAATATCTGTATAATTTTGCTCTGTCAATAGTTCCGCATTGCTTGCAATATATGTTGCCAGATCACTTCCACTATTACTATTTTTCGGCATAGCAATCCACCTTGCATACATTCCGGTTAACTGAACTTCTGAATGAATGAATCTTTGGAAATCATTTCATTGTCTTGATCATAAATAATCGTTTTACTGGCTTTATCAATATCTATTGTCAAACAAAAATAATAGCCTTGGTCTCTCAGTGCACATAAAAGGTCATATGCATTTTCAATATTCTTATCGACATTGGTCTCCAAACCTTTCAAGTCACTGAATATTAAAACATTATGGTTGCTTTTATAATCCTCAAAAGTAACATATTCCTGATCACTCTCTATGAAACGAATATCAACATTCGTGTATTCTAGTTTCCCGTGATCTAATATTGAATAAATATCCTGTTTGATCTGATTCCCAAGTATCACCTTGGGATAATTATCTGTGATTCTTCCATCTTCATAAATCGTAAATGAAAAAGCATCATCTGATTCATTTAGTGATACTGCCTCCCCAGTATTTATGAACTCACCAAAATTCTGACCAATATTTTTTCTCTCAGTATGTACAATCTGAAACTCCTGATTGTATTTTTCCTTCAAATATCGTTTAATCACCTGTTCTGAATCAGGCAGATTTCTTCCGCAACTACACAGAAGCATAAGTATCCATGACACACATCCTAGCATAAGAAACATGCGCTTGCTTCTGCCACCAGGTATTACCCAATTTATTTTTCTCAATGTGTACCCCCGTTTCATATAAATACTCTCTCTGAATCTCTAAGCCAGTAAATATAAGGCTTTCAGATTCCATTTTTATTAAAATCCCCCACTTTTTTCACCAAAAACACTTGACATATGTCTCCAAAATGTGGCGCTTCGCGCCTATTTAATCAAGAAGCATATTGTTCCGGCACAGCCGGTAAGTTTTTTTATTGAAGGCGATTTTTTGTTACCTGTTAACTGCGGCAGTCATTCCGACTACCAAACTTTGTTGTTGAAAATCTTCGCAAATATTATCCGAATCCTGATGCCATTTCCCGTGACACTTGGGATATTATCGATCGTTTTGGGAATCTCGATCTTTACTACACAGATGAAATGATGATGAGCAAATATTCCAAGTATGGATCTGCTCCAAATAGGGATACCTCTGCTACTTTATAGGTCACTCCTTGCAAATATATTGATTGTCATTTGTTAACGTACAGTTATACAGCATCTATAATTCCTCTTTTTTTATCATAAACTAATGGTGTATTCGGATCATCATCAAATCTTTCTAACTGAGGGAATACTAGAGTATGGCTATCATCATACATGTAATCTGGTGTAAACAAATCGTTTACATAATCAGTGTATTTCTCCATAAACTGATTAGCTAACTCCTGATCTTCTATACTAGGAAATTGAACTCAGATCGTTGTACCAATATTACTTGGGCTCCAATCCGTTGCAATCTGCATGATATCAGGATTCTCAGATACCATCTTTTCAATAATTCCGCGTAATTATTTGGTCATAATGCAAACACCGCTCTTTTATTTATTGACATTGTAGTATGTTTCTATAGTCTGGTAAATGGTGGAAAAAGTTGATGGAATTACTCATCTTTCATTCTTCTTAGTGACATCTCAAACTCACATATCGTTTTATAAATATTCCCCTCAGCATTTGAAAAACTTTCAATACTTGGATACTCTTCTGATAAATGCAATGTATCACAAGTGTCTCTTGCCATCTTAGCTTTTACTGGGCGTGTCCATCCATAAAAATTGGTTGTATAATGAATAATATCTATATCCCTATACTGATTTTTATTTAAGTTCAGCGCTTACAGTCAAAGTAAAACATTAGCGGTTTTCAATAAACATTTTTTTATTCATGCATTCAACAATACTCAATCATACGCAAAATCTAATTCTACAGAACGCAAAAAGGGTGCGGAAATTTCCACACCCCAAAACTAACTTACATTCAGAACACGCTTGACTTACCAGCTACACCATGATTGCCTTTTGATGCGGAAAGCCTTCCGCCATCGTAATCTTTGTTCATTTCCATAAATGATCACCAAACTTTCCGAATTATGCAAATTCAATGGAGTAATAATCACCCTCCAAGCGCCCATGCGTCTTTTTACAGATTTTGTAACTGTGTTGGTCTTATAATCAACGTCAATCTTTGTTGTAATACGATCTCAGTTCTTGTAGTACAATGTCATATCAAATCCCTCCTTGCTTTTTGATAAATTAAATTTAGCATACAATCATTGCCCCCTTAATCTCAATTATATTATCAGAACCTGTATCATCTGTCCGTAAATATCTCACACTATATGTTTACATATTCTTAGACACAACGAAACCAATGATTCCCGCTAAACATCCGCAAATCACAAAAGCAATCCCTATTATTTTCAGGATCGTCGATACAGACGTCTGATTTTCTGCCGGAACATATATCATATGTGGATTCTCCGGATTATAATATAAGATTGTCTGCTGCCCTGTTTGAACAGAATTTTTTCCTGTTCCAATCACACTCTTTTGTACTACCCGTTCGCCATTTACATAAAATTCGTATGCGGGATACCATGTGTAATTATAGGTATCCACATTTCTCTTATAGACTTCTTCCACATCCACAACTGTCGCAGTCGTCTTCTCCACGCAGTCTTTCTTCGACTTACTAATCCTGCGATCCACACCTTTTGCACATACAAACAATATGGCAGCTATGATCCAGAACAGACATGAGACGCCTATTACAATCGCAATAATCATTTTCTATTTCTCCATCATTGTATACTCTATTTTTTTAGGAACAACCTTCCCATCAACCACTTTTACTTCGTCTAATGGAGCCAGCACATTCTCTTTAAAATCGTACTCCACATAATGTTGTCTCGCTCCTCCCATCCCACGCATCGGCATAGGTCTCTATTCCGCAATCACACACTAGTATGAACAGTGCCAGAATCAGGCACAAACCTTTCATTAACTTTTACATTTCGTAGATTTCCTCGCTTTCCCCTATATAATCAGCCAGATAATGAGTCACAAACATTTTCACATGCCTAAAAGTAACACAAGATTCCAGCGCATAGAACGGTAATACTTCCAGTAACAGCAACGCACAAAACCATGCCAGCCCCAGCCATATCGACTGTCTGAACAAATATAAAATAAACAAATCTATAATCAAAAGTGTTACCCAGATAATTTTATCAGATAAAGAACACCTTCGCTGCACGGTCATCTTTTTCCCATCAAAAGAAAAATCCCAATATGACGTTACCCTGCCTGATGAGAAACGAATCACCGGCATGCCTTGCTTGAACTGAAGCGTTATCATGCCATGTTCCTTATCCTGCAGATACTCCTGTCTATGTTTACTCATATAGGTCAGTCGATCGATAACCGCCTCTTTTCTATCTTTAAGGAAATACATCTTTTTCATCACATTATGCTCCTGTATTTAAAAATAACGAGCGGAATCTCCGTTCATCATCTTCGTATCCTCTGCAGACAATTTCGCCGATATCTCCGTGGTTAAACATAATCGCCAGATCTTTTTTTATATTTCCCTTCCGAGAGATCATATAAGAAAATCTCATTTAGAATGCGATCTACGTTTTGTAATCAATACACTTGATGCTACTACCCCAGAAAATGCAATGGATACATCAGCAATCATTCCCTACTTCCATATAAATCGTGTCATTGTTATCGTGTCACCAATTTCTCTTTTCTTATAGTCTTCTTCTGAAAGGAAACACGTACTCTCATATCCCGAATGTACATCCCTTCCCAATATTGGGTAAAACCGCTTCGTATCCCGGATATTTTCAGCGCCATAAGACTCCGTCTCAATCACTGGTTGCTTTTGCACAAGTACAACATCATGCTGTAACACCTGCTTTTTTCTCAGTTGTCTTATATTTGCATTCTCTGTCAGAACGCATGCTCCAGCTATAAATATTACTATAACATAATACAGACAAACAAAGATATCACTCCCATCAAAATTGAAAAAAGTGCTGACAACCATACCTATGAGCAATGCCACAAATGCTATCAAAACCCACCTGTTCCTCTTTTTTCTCCGTGCCCTAAGCTCCACGGCTGCATCCTCATCATTGATTTGTCGAAATGTGAATCCCTGCTCATCTTCTGCCGTATAAACAACTTTTGTGTGATCTAAAACCATAAGCTTATTGCCCTTAATTATCATAGAAGAATCTTATTTACAGAGATTTTCTCATACGCTCGACAAGACCAGTGCAAACTTTTCATCAGAATTAACTTCTTTGTTTTCCTAATCGTGTTTAATGTATTTAGTGATAGTATCGATTAATTCCTCCATGTTAATCGGCTTGGAAATATGGTCATTCATGCCTGAATCCAGGGATTCCTGAATATCATCTATAAAAGCATTTGCAGACAAAGCTATAATTGGAATCGTAACTGCATCGGACCGCTCTATACCCAAGGCTCGAATGCCTTTTGCTGCTTGGTGTCCATCCATGTTTGGCATCATAATATCCATCAAAATAAGATCGTATGTGCCTCGTGGATGATTTATAAACAAATCCACAACTTCTTTTCCGTCTGATGCGCGTGTTACGGTCATACCAGCATCTTCCAGTATTATCGTAGCAAGTTCAGCATTTAGATCATTATCCTCAGCCATAAGAACATGAATACCCGTCAAATCTCTATGTAGATGTTGTTTTTGTTCTGATTGAATAACCTGTTCTGGCAACTCCAGTGGGATCTCCACTGTGAATGTAGAACCTACACCTTTTTTGCTCTCAACAGCAATCGAACCGCCCATCATATCCACGTATTTTTTTGTGATGGCCATACCAAGACCGGTTCCCTTATATTGAGTTCTGGCATTCGCATCATCTTCTTGTGAAAACGGATCGAATAATTTTTCCTGGAACTCTTCGCTCATGCCAGTACCGTCATCTCGAACAACATAACGGGTTATGATATGTTTTTCATCCGCTCCTGGATAACTGCTGATATCCAAAGTAATCTTTCCGCCGTCCTTTGTGAATTTCACAGCATTGCCAAGAAGATTCACCAAAACTTCTCGGATACGCACAACATCCGCAAGGACATATGGGTTCTTTGGGATTTCTCGATGTACTTCAAACTTAAGATCTCGATTATAAAGAAGTCCATTCATAATCGTCTGGACGTTATCTGTCAATTGAGTAATGTCCACTGGCTCGGGCGAAATAGTAACTTTTCCACTTTCAATGCGAGTAAAATCCAGAACGTCATTCAACAAAGAGAGAAGATGATTCGAACTTTTTTGAACTTTCTCCAAGCTATCATGAATATCTGAAACCGTGTTCTGGTGAAGCGCAATGTTTGTAAATCCAATAATGGCATTCATCGGCGTTCTGATGTCATGGCTAATACTAAGCAAAAACGCAGATTTTGCTTTGTTGGCAGCATCTGCTTCCTCAGCGGCGGTCATTAATAATTGTTTTTGTTTTTGCTCTTCTGCCTTGCTTTTCTGGTAAACATAATAGGTATATAGACAAATTAAAAGCAATACAGCTCCTGCGACTAAACCGCAGATAATGGAAATATGATTCGTCTCTTCAACCATTCCATAAGCTGATTGCATATCCATTTCAATGCAAAATGCACCAATGATTTCTCCTGTCCCATCACGATTTGCGCTTACAGGATAGCAAGCCGTAAAAATCGGACCCCATGTTGTATCAATGATATCCTGAGAGTACACCTTCTCCCCAGAAATAGCCCTATCAATATACGGAACCATTTCTTCCTCAATATAATCTCCAGGGTGTCTTACATCATCCGCATCCGAATCCAAACCGTCTACCACATAAACAAGTTTTCCTTCTTCATTTTTTGTAGCGGTGTAAATATATCGAGTAGAATTCAGTGTTCTGATTTCATTGAAATATGAAGAAATATCCTTATATAATTGCTTCTTTTCATCAGATTGATCTTTGATTTGATCAAAATCTTCTTTGCCGATTCTTCCATTCACGAGTTTATGTACTGCATCTGCACTCGCTGTGTCACGTATGATTTCTGTTTCAAGGGCTGTCTTAGTGTAAGAGCTTTGCAGAATAAATGTGTACGACGCTATTACAAAAATCATCAAAAGCCCCGCAATCACAAAGATACTGCCTGTATTCTTCAGCCTAAGGAGTTTTTTCAAATTAATTCCTTCTTTTGTTTTCTTCATGCTGCTCATTCACATCCTCTAAATTCCAATTTGACAAGTACCTTATAGCTTCATATTTTCAAACCTATTATATCAATTTTTTCTTGATTTAATCATAAAAAATGCTATACCAGCAACTATTATGTATCCGAACAATGAAATAACAGATGATTCAATTCCAAATTCTCCACCTGTGATGGCGAAATCTTTTGAATTAAGTACATATGTCATTATAGAATATTTATCCATTTTTTCCCCAATAGCTAATCCTCCACCAATAATCACAACGTTCCAGATAGCATGAACTATTCCACTATTCCAAACTGAACCACTTTCTATTGCAATCATCGAAAACATAACGCCTACCATCGTTCCGGCGATAATTACTAATAAACAACTGCCTATTGAAAAATCCTGTCCAAGAACATGTACAATACCAAATAACATTGATGGAGCAATTACAGCCACCTTAATATTCCATCTTTTCTTTAATGCATTAAGTATAACTCCTCTAAACACCATTTCTTCAACAAATCCAGCCGCTATTCCGGTAAATGCAACCCCTGCACTTAAAGTAATGAACATCTGATTTCCATTCATATTTGAGGATACATACTTACCGTTGAATATTAAAAGATAACTTTCTTTTATAACAAATGGTAATAATACAGCTATTAAAATCCATCTTATTTTAATAGCAAATTTAGGCATTCCGAAATCCGAAGTCGGCAATTTAATAATTTTGCTAATAAACATTTTCAGAATAAGATATGTCAATCCAGCATATATAATTCCAGCGATAATATTACAAATGCCAGTTGGAATTTTTATTATAACAAACATACTTGCAATGGATTGTGCAATAATCTGTGTGATTATTAAAATAAATATGGCAACAAATGATGTGCTAATTGCTTTTTTTGTACTCATTTTATTTCTCCTTTATAACTTTCGATTTTAATGTCTCTATTATACCATAATGATACTATTATAAAAAAGGAAAAAGAGCTCCTTCGAGCTCTTTTGATTCAGTTCTGTAAACTTGAATTTTATCGTTCTTTCATACAATACACATAAGTCTGTACAATATTACGCATATAAATAAACTGATTATGTTTGCTCTATTTGTTTTATAGTTTGCATTTGTCGGATTTCATTTTTTTATTTTGTTATTTCAAGTAAAATCAAATACATGCAATGGGACAATAACAATAATAAGACTAAATAGTAAAGTCACTATCTTTAATATTTTACTTTTTTTCCAGAAAAAATAGTACATTGCAAACTGCAATATTATACTTATTGTAAAATAAAGTATCCACTTTAATTCCCATTGCACAATAGCTATTATTGATTCATAATCAAATTCAGTAAAAATTATGCATACAATAAATATCCAAAGAAAAAGTAAAAATACAATAAATTCGTATCCTGCTAATGCAAGTACTTTTTTTCTTATACTTGCATTTCGCATAAAAAAAACAACCCCAATAGATAATATACACAATAAAAATGTTCTATAATAATCCGAAAAAATTATTTCTGTTATCACATTCGTGTCTCCTATAAAAACTTCTGTTAAATCAGCACAATTTTTCAAATATTGATAGCAGCAATATTTCGATTTGTAAACCATAAACTCAAATTACAGATTCCTACAATTTGCAAATCATTATATACTCTTCGTCATTCTCATCGACAATTTCAAATCCTACTTTTAGATACATATGAACTGCATAATTCATCTTCTGAACAGATAATGACACTTGCTTATATCCTTGCATTTTCAGTTTTTTTAGCATCTGCTCCATTAGATTAGTTCCAATACCATAGTTTCTATACTGTTTTAAAAGTGAAATTGCAAATGATGGTGTTTCAGCATCAATATGTCCATAATCATTCATAATACGACACCATACTGCACCAACAATTTCATTATTGGCTTCAGCAACCAAACACAAGTCTCCTTTATTCTTACCAAAATCTTTAACATACACCTGTAATTCTGGTTGATTTATAATCTCTTTTGGTGGTATAGGAACCCCTTCTGGAATAAAAATTGCTTCGTATAAAAAAGTATTTAGCACCTTGGACTCGTTTTGTCTTAATTCTCTTATTGAATAATCCATATAAACCTCCGATTTATTTTTTATAAATCAGTTGCTATTCCACACATCCAAACACCTCCACAAACAACGATTTGTTAAACTATCTATACAATACCATATCTCTTTAGCTAATACAATAATTGCATCGCTCCCGCTTATTCTCATCAATTCTGCAACTAATGTATCGTGATCATATGCATATTGTTAGGCTGTCTGTTCACTTTTCTTTGAATGATACGCTTCACGTCTCATAGCCAGTGTTTTTTCATATCTTACTTTTGCAATAGGATCTCCGCTTAATGCATCGTCACGCATTTTCCGGTAACTCTTCACTGTAGCTCTTACCTGATACTGTTTACGCTCTGCAAGTTGGCTCTGTGCTTCCTGATCTCCAGCTTCTGTTTTTGCCTTGATCTCTGCCCGCTTCTGAATTTCTTTTCTGCGTAGATTTCTTAGAAGATTTTCTCTTTCTTTCAGCAATCTCTTCCGCTCTGCGTGCTTCCTCTGACTGCAAGGCTTCCACTTCATCCTCACTAAATGGAAGAACAAAATTTCCAATGAAATTGAAATAAATATCCACTTGCTGAGTATGGTCTTTTGTTCTGCCATCCTCTGCTTCATGAATTGCAACCTTTTCAATGAAATCATTAAGCATAAGCTCTGTAATATTTGTTTGTTCCTCTGTTTTTGTGTAATCATCTACACTCGGTGTACCGTTGCAATACAGGTTAAATGCCATTTGCACCACCTTCATACTGCCACTGGTCTGCCAGCCTTCATGCAAGCACTCAGTTTTTACACATCCCGTCTTAAAATCATAGATGCTATTGATATTTCTTCTCGTATCAACACTGATGCCAAGGCAATAGCAAAGTGCCTTGTGGTACACATCCTAATAGCGTACCTCTTTTAATTTTTCATAGTGAACCTCCTTATAGATATTAGAATAAAAAAAGGAAACAAACCCAAATAAAAGGGCTTATTTCCAAACATCAAACAAGGGAAAGCAATAAATGCTTTCCCTTGCAGAACTTTATATATAGATTTTTACTTCAATATCTTTAAATCTGTTCGCTTTTGTATACTCTGGACGTTCAGCCATAAATGCCTGCACATCTGTTCTCGTTACCGTTAAGCTGCAGAAATAAATATATTGTTGCCTAATTCCTCTTGTCCGCAATTGCAGCCTGTGCAGCAGCCAATCTCGCGATCGGTACACGGAACGGAGAACAGGATACATAATCCATTCCAACCTTATGGCAGAATGCAACAGAAGAGGGATCGCCGCCATGCTCACCACAGATACCGATCTTTAAGTTCGGACGCTGGGAACGACCTTTTGTGACTGCCATTTCGATCAGCTGTCCTACGCCGTTTTGGTCAAGCTTTGCAAAGGGATCAGATTCATAGATCTTACTCTTATAATAATCCACCAGGAATTTTCCTGCGTCGTCACGGGAAAAGCCAAAGGTCATCTGAGTCAGATCATTTGTACCAAAGGAGAAAAATTCGGCTTCTTCTGCAATTTCGTTTGCCAGAAGTGCTGCTCTTGGAATTTCGATCATCGTTCCAATGTGATAAACCAGATTCGAATTTTTTTCTGCCTTAACCTTTTCAGCAGTTTCCACAATTACGTCCTTGACAAATTTCAGCTCCTTTTTATCGCCAACCAGCGGAACCATGATCTCCGGAACGATCTCAAAGCCCTTTTCTTTACTTACTTCAATCGCCGCTTCGATCACCGCTCTTGTCTGCATTCTTGCAATTTCCGGATATGTAACGGACAGCCGACAGCCTCTGTGACCCATCATCGGGTTGAACTCATGCAACTCACTGCAGGTGCTCCTTACTTCCTCAACAGAAAGATTCATATCCTTTGCCAGTGCTTCGATATCCTTTTCGTCTGTCGGAACAAACTCATGCAGCGGCGGATCCAGGAAACGAATCGTAACAGGTTTCCCCTCCATTACTTCATAAAGCGCCTTGAAATCGCCCTTCTGGAACGGAATCAGCTCTTCCAGCGCCTTTTCGCGCTCTTCCACAGTTTTGGAAAGGATCATTTTACGGATCTTCGGAATTCGCTCCGGTTCAAAGAACATGTGCTCTGTTCTGCAAAGTCCAATCCCTTCTGCACCAAGACGTACCGCATTTGCCGCATCTGCAGGCGTATCCGCATTCGTGCGAACCCTCAATTTACGGAAGGAATCCGCCCAGCTCATAATTCTGCCGAAGTTGCCGCTGATCGAAGCCTCCTGTGTCTGAATATCGCCGTCGTAAATTTTGCCGGTTGAGCCATCCAGGGAAATATAATCCCCCTCAAAATAGGTCTTGCCGCCTAATGTAAACTGCTTTTTCTTTTCATCGATCACAATATCTCCGCAGCCGGATATACATGCGGTTCCCATGCCTCTTGCCACAACTGCAGCATGGGATGTCATACCGCCGCGCACAGTCAGGATACCCTCTGCAGCATGCATCCCCTCGATATCCTCCGGAGAAGTTTCCAGACGTACTAAAATGACACGCTCGCCAGTCTCATGGGCTTCTTTTGCTTCCTCTGCAGTAAAATAGATCTTACCGGCAGCTGCGCCAGGAGATGCCGGAAGAGCCTGTCCCATCACGGTTCCCTTTTTCAGTGCATCCGGATCGAAAGCGGGATGCAGCAGCTGATCCAGAGATTTTGCTTCAATTCTGCTGACAGCTTCCTGGGGCGTGATCATACCTTCATCCACAAGGTCGCATGCGATCTGCAGAGCCGCCTGCGCCGTGCGCTTGCCATTTCTGGTCTGTAAGAAATACAGCTTTCCGTCCTCAATGGTAAATTCCATATCCTGCATATCACGGTAATGCTCTTCCAGACGGTTTGCAATTTTCAAAAATTCCTCATAGCATTCCGGCAGGTCTTCTTCCAGTCGGGTAATGGGCTGCGGTGTACGGATTCCTGCAACAACATCCTCACCCTGTGCGTTGATCAGATATTCGCCATAAATGCCCTTTGCTCCGGTGGAGGGGTTTCTCGTAAAGGCAACGCCTGTACCGGAGGTATTGCCCATATTTCCGAATACCATCGACTGTACATTGACTGCAGTTCCCCAGTCCCCCGGAATGTCATTCATTCTTCTGTATACGATAGCTCTTTCATTATCCCACGAACGGAATACCGCCTTTACCGCTTCCATCAGCTGAACCCGCGGCTCCTGCGGAAATTCTTCGCCCATTTTTTCCTTATAGATCTCTTTAAAACGCCGGATCACCTCTTTTAGATCCTCCGCCGTCAGCTCCGTATCAAAATGAACTTTCCGATCTTCTTTTATTTCATCAATGACCCGTTCAAATAACGATTTGGGAACTTCCATGACAACATCTGAGAACATCTGAATAAAGCGTCTGTAAGAATCGTAGGCAAATCTCGGATTGCCTGTCCGTTTGGCAAAGCCTTCGACCGAAATATCGGTCAAGCCCAGATTCAGGATCGTATCCATCATACCGGGCATCGAAGCTCTCGCTCCGCTTCGTACCGACACAAGCAGCGGATTCTCGGTATCTCCGAACTTCTTGCCGAGTTTTTCCTCCAAAAGTGCCAGTGCATCAAAAATCTGTGTCTGAATTTCTTCAGAAATTGACCTGCCATGGTTATAGTAGTCTGTGCAGGCCTCTGTCGTCACGGTAAAGCCGGGTGGAATCGGCAGCCCGAGATTCGTCATCTCTGCAAGGTTCGCACCTTTTCCGCCCAGGAGGTTGCGCATATCCGCATTTCCCTCCCTGAATAAATACACCCATTTCGCCATTGTAATGGTCCCCCTTTGGTCTGTATTTACAGTCATTTAGCATTATGCCGGACTGTTTTTCTCATAAAATCATTCTAGCACATTAAAATATGTAAAGTCAAACAATATATTCGTTTTTTATTTGTGCAGTTTTTAGTTTCCTTGCCAAATTTTGTCGCAGAACAAAGAAAATCTTTCACAAACAGCAAAAAGTTGCCAAAAGGAGCCGTTCACGCGCAATACAATTCACCCGCGCCATTTGCAAAAAAATCCGCCTTCTCCATGTGGAATCCACACGGAAAAGACGGATCTTTCTAATTCACAGAATTAAGTACCCACAAAGCGCGTACTCGATTATACACAGCCAGCTTAAGATTTCTTAGAAATCCAGCTTTTCTGCAAAGTATGCGTCCAGATCAGCGATCGCAACCCGCTCCTGCTCCATAGAATCACGGAAACGAACGGTTACGCAGCCGTCTGTCTCGGATTCGAAATCGTAGGTAACGCAGAACGGCGTACCGATTTCATCCTGACGGCGATATCTCTTACCGATATTTCCTCTGTCGTCAAATTCGCAGTTGTACTTCTTGCACAGCTGGGTATAGATCTTCTCTGCACCCTCGTTGAGCTTCTTGGACAGCGGCAGGATGCCGATTTTAACCGGTGCCAGAGCCGGATGGAAATGAAGGACAGTACGGACATCTCCGCCCTCCAGCTCTTCCTCGTCATAAGCAGCGCATAAAAATGCCAGAACGACACGGTCTGCACCCAGAGACGGCTCAACAACATAAGGGATATATTTTTCATTCTTGGAATCGTCAAAGTAAGACAGATCCTGACCGGAAACCTCTGCATGGCGGGAAAGGTCGTAATCGGTACGGTCAGCGATGCCCCACAGCTCGCCCCAGCCAAAGGGGAATAAAAATTCGATATCCGTTGTAGCCTTGGAGTAGAAGGAAAGCTCTTCTTTTTCATGGTCTCTGACACGCATTTCTTCCGGCTTGATGCCCAGAGTCTGCAGCCAGTCGATACAGAACTGTTTCCAGTATGCGAACCATTCGAGGTCGGTGTCAGGCTCACAGAAGAATTCCAGCTCCATCTGCTCAAACTCTCTGGTACGGAACGTGAAGTTGCCGGGTGTGATTTCATTGCGGAAGGACTTACCGATCTGACCAATACCGAACGGGATTTTCTTTCTGGAAGTACGCTGTACGTTCTTGAAGTTTACGAAAATACCCTGCGCGGTTTCGGGACGCAGATATACCGTATTCTTTGCATCCTCCGTAACACCCTGGAAGGTCTTGAACATCAGGTTGAACTGACGGATTTCGGTAAAGTTGTGTTTGCCGCAGGTCGGGCAGGGAACCTGATTATCTTCGATGAATTGCATCATCTGTTCCTGGCTCCAGCCGTCTACAGAGCCTCCCAGATCAATATTGTGCTCCTGCGCATAATCTTCGATGATCTTATCTGCACGGAAACGCTCGTGGCATTCCTTACAGTCCATCAGCGGATCAGAAAAGCCGCCCAGATGTCCGGATGCAACCCAGGTCTGGGGATTCATCAGAATCGCGCAGTCCACACCGACGTTATAAGGGTTCTCCTGGATAAATTTTTTCCACCATGCGCGCTTTACGTTGTTTTTCAGCTCTACGCCAAGGTTACCGTAATCCCATGTATTTGCAAGTCCGCCGTAAATTTCGGAACCGGGATATACAAACCCTCTCGCTTTTGCCAGCGATACAATTTTGTCCATTGTCTTTTCCATCGTTTTTCTCCTTTGACTGCACAGATTTTAATCAAACAGAATATAGGTCAGCATATCTGCGTCGGTTACGGATACTGTTTTGACATTCGCTGTCGCCTCGACATCCTCCGAACCGTACCGGACCTTATCCCATACTCTGACATTAACCGCTTCCCGCACAACTGCAATGTGCTTTTCTCCCATTTTGAGGAGGTCTTCCTTGCCGATCTGCTCTCCGTCTCCCTTCAGGGAAGAAAGCGTGACATTCAGATCATAGCCTGCATTAAACGCATCTTTTACGGTTCCAACAAACAATGCCAGTTTGTTGAAAGCAGAATAAGCAGAAGCGTCCGCATACTGCATCACGACCGTTACCGTATGATCGTCATTTTCTTTTGCCGCTTTCAGCACAACCGCTTCTTTTCCAGCCGAAGCATTATAAGTATCGCATGCCTGCTGAATCGTACTTTCCAGCTCATCCAGATTATAATAGCTTTCGGAAAAATCTTCTATAATCGTGTGAACCACCTGACCATTTTTTTTGACTTCAATCGTGGTCTCGGTTACTTCCGGCTCCCTGCCGCATCCCGTCAGCATCGCTGCCAGACACAGGATACACAGTGCGCGCATGATCCATTTTCGCGTCATTTATCTGCTCCCTCTCATCTGCATCCGCTCTTTATCTGCCGATGCTATGATCTTAACTATTATAGCCGACCGCCCTTTCTTTTTCAACCCATAACTTTACAAAGTCATTTTATAACGTTTCCAGGATCTCCAGGGTATGAAATTCACCCGGAAGAAAATCCCTCCGGTATTTTTCAGCAATCTGCACAAGCTCTGCAAGCACTTCTTCTTTTAAGGTAAATGTGTAAAGCTTTTCCACGGGCGTCCCTGCGATAAATTCGACTGCATACAACGCCGTTTCGGAAAAATTGCCCTGCGGCAGCCCCGGGAATTCCCCGTTTGCCACAATCATCCGGATTTCGTAGATGCATCGCACAAGCCTGCGCGGGATGCTTTTTACCGTCAGCGCCCGCAGGGACTGATATAAAAGCTTTAACACCTCGCGCTCGTCGTTATTTTCCCGTGTGCAGTAATCCGCCAGCTCCAGGAAATACATTCCGTAATAGGCGCCCTCAAAATCCTGCCGCAGCTCTTCAAAATAGCAGTCCGCTGAAATATCACAGACGCTGTAGGAATTTCGCCCTGCATACAGCTCGAACGTCCCGAAGGTAAACGGACTGGTAGGAGCCAGAAAAGCGCTTGTCGGCTTTCTGGCTCCCCTTGCAAAAGCTGATATTTTTCCTTTTTCCCGAGTCAGGATCACGACTCTCCTGTCATACTCCCCGATCGGTTCTGCCTTCAGAACGATCCCGAGCACTTTGATCCGATCCTGCATGTTGTTCCCCATCCTGTCCCTGCGCCTTTGCACGGAAGGACGAAGTAAACGAGCTGCTCTCGTGTAACTTCGCCCGGTTCCGGAGCGCATTTCTTTCCTGTATCTGATTCCGGTACTGCAGATAATCCTCCACACGCCCGGTTTTTAAAAACTGATCCCAGTAGCTTCTTTCATTCATCCTTACCGCCTCCCATGTATCCAATCTGCCGTCTCCGACAGCTTTTACGTCCCTCATAGGATAAGCGGTTTGAACTTTTTTATTCCCTCAGAAAAAAGAGAGTTCTATCTGTCCGGTCTGGTATCCGCAGGGTTGTAACCGAAGTTTTTCAAGAGGAAATCGCTGTCTCTCCAGTCCTTCTTGACCTTGACCCAGAGCTGCAGATTGACCTGGCATTCCAGCATATCCTCGATATCCCGGCGCGCCTGAGAACCGATCTTTTTGAGCATGCTGCCCTGCTTGCCGATAATAATTCCCTTGTGGGAATCCCGCTCGCAGATGATCGTCGCATCGATATTGACGATATGCTCCTTAAATTCCATCCGTTCGACCGCCACTGCGATGCCGTGGGGAATTTCCTCTTCCAGACAGCGCAGTGCCTTTTCCCGGATCATCTCCGCAACGATCTGACGCTGCGGCTGGTCTGTGATCGTATCTTCATCGTAGAATGGCTCTCCATAGGGAAGATATTTGAAAATGCAGTCCAACAGCGTATCGGTATTGTTGCTGCGAAGTGCCGATACCGGGACGATTTCTGCAAAATCCATCTCTTTGCGGTAGGTTTCCATTGCATCCAAAACAGCTGTTTTAGGAACGGTGTCGATCTTGTTGATCACGAGAATGACCGGCAGCCTGCTGCGTTTTAACTGCTCCAGGATATGCCGTTCCCCGGCACCGATATAGGTCGTCGGCTCTACCAGCCAGAGAATGACGTCCACGTCAGAAAATGTGCTTTCCGCCACCTTTACCATGTAGTTGCCGAGCTTGTTTTTCGCCTTATGGATGCCCGGCGTATCCAGAAACACAATCTGTCCCTTCGGTCCCGTATAGACGGTCTGAATCCGGTTTCTTGTCGTCTGGGGTTTATTGGATGTGATCGCGATTTTCTGTCCGATCAGATGATTCATCAGTGTGGACTTGCCCACGTTCGGGCGTCCTACCAGCGTTGCAAAGCCCGCTTTTTTCTGTTTGTTCTGCGCCATGTATCTGTTCCTTTCCCGGTTTTTGTCTGTATCTGTCCCCGGTTTTGATTTCTGTTTTTGCCGATGTCTTTTTTCCCGCCTGATGCTTTTCACTTATCTTGATAATTATCCGTACAATCAGGATCGCAATTCCGAGTACGATTGCAATCGCAATCAGGATCGGCAAGAGAATAATAAATTCAATTGCGAAATTTTTGAAAAAGCTTCCAACCCTGTAAATATTTGCAGAAAAGCCCTCTGCAATCCGCGCACTCGCGCTCTTTGCCGCTCCTGGCGTGTAGCGCTCCACCTCGTCGATATAGAGGTTGACCGTGCTGTAATCCACCTGATTGTCATAAGTGCGAAGCTGGGATTCCATGCTTTCGATCTGATAGCGTACATCGGTCAGCTGCTCGTTGATCGCAATGATATCCTCGATGGATTCTGCCTGCTCCATCATGGAGAGGAGGCTTTCCTGTTCTGCCAGAAGTGCCTTTTTGTGGCTCTGCAGATCCACATACTGCAGCGTTACATCCTCTGTGGATTCAGATTTTCTCGTCACATTGGACTGCTTGGAAATTCCCGCCAGATAGCCGTCGAGCTTCTCCGAAGGAATTCTTGCCGTCAGACGTGCGCTTCTGGCAGCAGACGTTGAACTGGCATAACTGCTATTGGAAATGCTGCTGCTTTCTATGTAGCCTCCAAGCTCCTCCGCCTGAGACTGTGCAGACGCAAGGAGCGCGTCAAAGCTTTCCGTCTCTACGTCCATATCCACATTTCGGATCAGCTTGCGCCCGGTCGTCTCTCCCTTTTCTACGGTTTCCGCCTGGGACGAGCCGTTTTCTTCCGATACTTCCTCGGCATACTCATAGTCGCCGCTGTCATAATATACACCGCCCGCAGCACTGTAGTTTGAAGCAGCCGTATCATAGGCGGATTCCATCGCCATTTTGCTTGCCGAGCCGCAGCCCGACAGCATGGATAAGGCTAAAACACCCGTCAGTACCTTCGTCATTTTCTTTTTCAACATGAAAATCCCTCCCTTCTAAGCTTCCCATTGTGTATATGCTCCATCGGCTGCACCGAACTTTTGTCCGGGCAGCCGCGTGCTTCAAAGCAGCTGTTCCAGTGTCCCGAAGCGTTCTTTTTCCTCTTCGATCTTCTTCGTATTTCCGACAACACACAGGCAGTCGTCTTCCAGAAATGCCTTCATGTGACCGGCAAGCGCCCGGATATCCTCCACCGTCGCATCCAGAACCTGATCCCGCTCCTTCTGCAGCTGCTCTGCGGTCTGTCCGGTCAGATAAATGTTCAGCGCGCGCAGCGCCTTTGCAGCCGGGTTCATCGGCGCATCCATTTCACTGACCGTACCGATGACCGCTTGAGTCATCGAGCGCTCATCCCCTGCGAAATGCGCTACATACTCCACGATTCCCTCATAGGCTTCGATCGTCTTGCCAAGATTCGGATCGCGGTAAGAAGCGATATAGGCATCTCCGCTCTTTCCGAAGCTGCACATGCAGCCGTAAGCGCCGCCCTTGACGCGGACTGTGTTCCAGAGATAATCCGTATTTAAAATACCGCGCAGCATCCGCAGCACTCCGGTATATTCCAACCCGTTCTTTTTATAATTTCCGGCACGGCACACATACTGTACCTGAGAAGCTGATAAAAAGCCCTCATTTTTCTTCGAAACCGCAGCATGCACCGGCTCTCTGTCCACCGGGCAGGTAAACAAATCTTTTTTCAGCGCTTTGGCTTCTGCTTCAAACAGCTTTTCCTGTTCTTCCTCTTCTGCGGTAAAATCAAACATCAGGTTTTCCGGACGGAACATGCACTCGCTCAGCCGTTTCAAAATCTCCGGAAGCTTCTCTTTTTCTTCGTCCCAGTTTGTGCAGAGCCCATCCACCAGCCGATAAAAGTCCATGCCGCTTAAAATTTCCTGAATTGCTGCCGTCTCGGACGTATAGGACATTGCCCTGCCCGCCGCAATCGTATGTCCTGCGGAAATCATGGAGGACTGCAGTCTCGATTTCAACTCTGTCAGAATCTCGTACAGGCGCTTCGTATCCGTATAATTGGAACGTACCAGCATCTCTGCTGTCAGCTCCATCGCGTCCTTTAAATGCGCATGGAATGCTTTTCCTTTGATTTCAAACGTAATTTTGCGTTCGGACGGATTTGTGACATTCGGATAAATATTCGTAACCGGCACGATTCCTCCGGTCAAAAGGTCTGTCTGTGTAAACAGCTCCTGATAGGAATAATTCTGCGTATCCACCAGGCCGATCGCCGCCTTCAAAATGCCGACATAGGCAAACAGCTCTGCCGGAACCTCACTGATATCGAACAGCAGGCGAAAATAACTGACGCCGTTGGTTTCGATTTTATGGTAAATCAGTTTTGTGTCTTCGATTTTACGTTCTTCCAGAATGATCGGCTCGATCTCCCGGCGAATATCGCTTCTTTCCAGCAGCGGAATCTTCGCCAGATCCTCCGGGCGGTCGGGTTCTTCCTGAAACGCTTTCAGCGCAGCTGTCTTTTCCACAATTTTTTCGATTTCTTCTGCAGTCAGCGTCTCCTTGTAAGCCTGCAGGCGATCTGCCAGCTCCTGATCCTTTTTATCGGTCAGCCCTCTTTCGGGTACGAGCAGCAGCACGCTTCTGTGCGGATTGTGCAGCAGATGCTTTTCAATCAGCTGTTCAAAATATCCGGTCTCCACCTTTTCTCTCAGGCTGCGGTAAGTATCGCCCGCTTCAATATGAATAAACGGCCTGGTTTCATCGTAAAGCCAGCTGTCCATTACCTGCAGACCATACATCAATCCTGCAGGGAAAATACCATAATCCGCTTCCCGATACTTAAATTCGTAATAATTCAGGCCGGCCTGCAAACGCTTTTGATCCAGTCCCTCTGCAACAAGCTTTTCCAGTGTCTCGTCGATGATCCTTAAAAATTCTTCTTTCCGGGAAGCATCCGCATTTTTAGCGACGATGGAGAAATACGGCTGTCTCGTTCCATTGTCATAATCACTGTAGATGTCTTCGCCGATGCCTGCATCCAAAAGTGCCTGCTTTAAGGGCGCGCCCTGGGAGGAACAAAGCGCGTAGTCCAGAATCTGAAAGGCAATGTATTCTTCCCGGTTTAAAACGTCCCCGGCAGTCATACTGCAGGTCAGGTAGGTATTGTGCTCCAGCGGCTCGCTCTCGGTGATCGAGTAGGGCTTTACAGCTTCCCTGGGTGCAGCAAAAGGCTCCTGCAGACTGATGTTTGCCTCCACGTCAATTTTTTCAAAATGGGACAGATAATGCTCATCCATCCAGTTGAGGCGCTCGACCATATCCATGTTGCCATACAGATAGATATAGCTGTTGGCCGGATGATAATATTTACGATGGAAATCCAGGAACTGTTCATAGGTCAGGTTCGGAATCACATCCGGGTCGCCGCCGGATTCGTTCGCATAAACCGTATCAGGGAACAGATTCCGCACGATCTCCCGATCCAGAACGTCGTCCGGAGAAGAGAACGCACCCTTCATCTCATTATATACGACGCCGTTTAATTTCAGTTCATCGGAGGCGTTTTCCATTTCATAATGCCAGCCCTCCTGATAAAAGATGTTGGGCTGCTTATAAATATCCGGATAAAATACTGCATCCATATAAACATGCATCAGGTTTGCAAAATCCTTGTCGTTGCAGCTTGCAACCGGATACATCGTCTTGTCCGGATAGGTCATGGCATTTAAAAACGTATTCATAGATCCCTTTACAAGCTCAATAAAAGGGTCTTTGACCGGAAATTCCTTCGAGCCTTCCAGAACGGAATGCTCCAGAATATGCGCAACACCTGTGCTGTCCGCCGGAGGCGTCTTAAATCCGATATAAAATACTTTGTTTTCATCCTCATTGGATAGCAGTGCGATCCGCGCACCGCTCTTTTTGTGGCGCAGCAGATATCCTTCCGATCTTAAATCATGGATCTTCTGTCGGCTGATGATCTCATAAGCTGCCAGATCTTCTATTCTCATTTTCTCTCCCTCTCCTGTATCAGATATTTGTCTCACACGGAAAACATCATCAGCGCAAGCTTGGTCAGATGAAGCTCTTCCACGATAATCGTGTCCATCTTTCTGTGAAGCTCTTCACTCTGTACGATTTCGGAAATTTTGTATTCCCGGCTTTCGTAATGCCCATGCTTATGCCTTTTCCCGTCCGCCTCTATCCATACGCTCATCTTAAACGATGCCTTCAGCTCCTGAAACGTCTCATAAGCGAAATCATCCTCTTTCATAAAAAAGATATGATTTTCCATCGTCGTCTCCGGCGAGGTCTCCTTCAACAGATAATGTCGGATGATCGCTTTCCATTTATAAGGAATCTCCTCACTTTTTAACATTTCCTCATAGGAATAACGGGCACCGATATAAATATTTCCAAAATCCTGCAGGACATACTTAAAATCCTGATTTTGCGGCATATCCATGCGTCAGCCCTCCGGTTCCAGAAATTCAATATGATCTGCGGTGATTCTGGCTGCATCCCGAATTTTTTCTTCCGAAATTCCGGTTTCTTCGGACAGCTCTTCCACCGTCACCTTGCGGCCGAGCTCCTTTGACAGTTCCTCCGCTTTTTCCAGAATATCATTGGCATTTTCAGCAAGCATTTCGCCCGTCTTTTTTTCGGAAGCATTTTCAGAAATATAATTTTCCATCGCCTCCATGATCATGCTGGCGATCGTGCCCTCAGCTTCTTTGGCATTCTGCGCACAGTCCAGCATCTCTGCCGCCATCGTCAGCGCAACATTGCCTTCTCC
>ULXB01035038.1_pt1 | contig 27070 bp, 14 predicted proteins | sample 1960901 | NCBI WGS metagenome assembly ULXB01 (sample SAMEA4835828, study PRJEB28245) | human gut metagenome | biome: gut microbiome; material: fecal sample | place: Denmark | collected 2008
CACAAATACCGTGCTGACCTCCTGCTGCATGGCAAGCAGATCCGCCTGACCGGCAACGGGGCGCACACGGTCCAGCAGGCGACCTTTGCTCTGCCCGGCCAAAATTGCCAGCTCCGCTTCCTCATCGGGGTAGCCCATTACGGCGCAGACCATGAAACGGTCCAGCTGAGACTGCGGCAGCATCTGCGTGCCGGCGGCGCCGATGGGGTTCTGGGTTGCAATTACGGTAAAGGGTGCGGGCACCGGGCGGGTAACGCCGTCCACCGTCACCGTGCCTTCTTCCATCACTTCCAACAAAGCCGACTGCGTGCGGGAGGAGGTACGGTTGATCTCATCGCCCAAAAACAGGTTGCACATCACCGCACCGGCGTGGTACACAAACTTGCCGGTCTCTTTCTGGTAAACCGAAAATCCCACCAAATCGGACGGCAGAACATCCGGCGTAAACTGCACGCGGCTTTCTTTCAGGTCCAGCGCGCGGGCAAAGGCCAGCGCCAGCGTGGTTTTGCCCACGCCGGGAATATCCTCAATCAGCACATGGCCGCCCGCCAGCATGGCCATCCAGATGGTGTTTACCGTTTGCTGTTTGCCCTGCACGGCCTTGTTTACTTCGGCCGTAACGGCGGCGGCCTGCTGTGTGTACTGCATGGTTAATCCTCCCGGTGTTTTTTCCATATCACCATAATGCCAACGGCGGCGGCAATAACCACCAGCCCGGCCCACAGTGCGTTGTTTTCCAGCCAGATCATGGTATTGGAGATCGCGCTCCCCTCGGATTCCGCGCTGCCCTCCCCCGGCAATGGGGTCAGGGCCTGGGGGGCCACTTCGGCAATGGAGCTGCCGCCGGCATCCTCCACGGTCACCTGGCGCGGCGTTTCGTCCCAGGTAGCGGCGCTTTCCTGCAAATCCTCCTCTTTGGTGGTGTCCGCAGCGGCGGTGTCGTGCTCCGCAATTACCAGGTAGCGCTGGCTGTTGCGGGTGTAGGGGTGGCAGGTGGAAAGGGTCAGCAGGTCCCGCCCCGGCTGGATCAGCACGGCGTTGATATCGCTGGGGTCAATAATTTTCAGCTCGCTCACGCGGTAAATCAGCGTTTCCCACGGGGTGGTCAGCTGGATCTTGTCCCCCACCTGGATCTGCTGCACGTTGCGCAGCATTTCCGCGCCATAATAGCCGCGGTGGGCGGCAATCACGGTGTTGGTGTTTTCGCCGCCCAGCGGCATCGAGGTCTGGCCCAGCAGCGCCGCGCCTTTGGCCAGGTTTTCGCGGCTGGCGCCCAGGTAAACGGGCAGCTCCAGGTTCAGGCGCGGGATCCACAGCACAGCCAGCACATCATCGTCATAGCCATAGGCAGCAAGGTCCAGCGGGGCTTCCTCGTAGGCGAACGGATCGGTCAGGCCGCTTTGGCCCCCGGCGTAAATTTCCGCGTTATAGTCCTGCATCGCGGCGTACAGTTCAGGGTAGGCGCGTTCCGGCTCCGGGGGTTCGGCTGTGGTTTCCCCCGCCGCGGGGGCGGTGGGCTGGGCTTCGGCGCGGGCCGCAAACTGCGCAGCGGTTTTGGCGTTGCGGGTGCTGGTCCACCACTGGGCGGCGGTGGGCTGTATCAACAGCGCCAGCCCCAGCAAAATGGCCAGCCAGGCCAGAATTTTAGCAATCAGCCGTCCCATTTAGTCATCCTCCTCGCGCTTTTTGCAGCGGTGCAGCAGCAAAAGCAGCAGCAGCGCCTCGCCGCCGATCACAATGCTGCCCGTTACCGCGATCCACGGCCAGGCATCCACCACGCGCTTGACCACCGTTCCGGTGCGCAGCGCCTGATACTGCACGGCCTGCGGGGTGTTGGTTTCTTCCTCTCCATTATAAGGGATGCGGGTGCCGCGCACAAGCATGCGGTGGGTGTTGATGGCATACGGCGTGCAGGTAACAAGGGTGCAGTAATCCTGCCCCGCGGTGATTTCCAGATCCTCGGTGTGCTCCGGTTCCACCACTTTGATTTGATCCACCTGGTACGCCAGCGTTTCATCCAGAATATGCAGGTAGAAACAGTCGCCCTCTTCCAGCTTGTCCAGGTCGGTGAACAGCACGGCTTCGGGCAGGCCGCGGTGGCCGGTCAGCACGCTGTGGGTGCTTTCGCCGCCAAGGGGGTAGCTGGAGCCTTCCAGATGGCCAACGCCCCTTTGCAGCACATCATCGCTGGTGCCTTCGTAAATGGGCAGGTTGACGTCAATTTTCGGGATGGTGATATACCCCAGGCTTTCGCCCACATCCACAAGGTCCACATAGCTGGTGCCGGTATCCTCCGCTTCGCCTGCGGCATCGCGCTCCACGGCGTTGTCCAGCTGCTGGTTATAGCGGCGGGCGGCCTCCTTGGCGGCGTCCAGTTTTTCGGTATCCATGCTTTTTACGGTATCATCGTAATTTTGGATCGCTTCGCTGGCGTGGCGCTGCGCCACCGCGTTGCTGATAACCGGGTACGATGCCACCCCAATGCCGGACAGGATCATCAAGGCCGCAAAGCCGACTTTTAGTTTTGTTGTGGTATCCATAGCGTCACCGCGAACCTTTCCGTGAGAGGGTTGAAGTTGGGAGCTGATGCAATTAGAAATTAGGAATTGGAAGTAGGCAAAAGAATAAATAATAAAGAATAATGAATCATTGTGGTGGACCGCGGCGCATTGCGCCGCTCAGGAGATATTGGGTTGGGGGTGGTTTTTAGGGTAGTGAATAACAATAAAATAATCTGTAGGGCCTTACGGCGTTGCACACCACAAAATTGTAATAAACCTCGCCCTGCATGTAGGGGGCGGCGTCCCCGACGCCCCGTTTGACGGGCCTAATAATTGCCGCCCATCCACCCCGCGCCGCAAACGTTGCAAATCATTTGTAGGGGCCGATGCTCGCCATCGGCCCGTTGACGGGCCTTGCCCTATTTATTTTTAGGTTCTGCACGGGGAACCACCCCTCAGGCCGCTCCGCGTCCAGCGCAAACAGCGCCCCGTCCCCTCTGTCGCTCCGCGACATCTCCCCGCCCCGCGGGGAGTCACCCCTCAAGGGGCGCCAATATCTCACCTTATGTTTGCGGTGGCTCCCCTTTGAGGGGAGCTGTCTGCAACGCAGACTGAGGGGTGGTTCCTCGCCACAAACCTAACGGCCGTGGGGTGGTTCCCCGCCACAACCCCAACCCGTAGGGTGGTTCCCCACGCAGGGCCTAAAAATCAGCCGAACAACGGCCATGTACACCCAAAAAAATTTATTCCCCAATAACCCACCATAGGGGGAGGGCCAAATCCGGCCCTCCCCCTGTGTATGATGGATTATCCCTCTATACCCTATTGGTGAATTGTAACATTGCTTTGCCTTGCGGCAGGTACATCAGGTGCGGTTCTTCTTTTTCAGGCTCAGCAGCACGCCAACACCGGCCACAACCAGCAGCACACCAATGCCGCTGAACAGCAGGGTGCCGAAACCACCGGTGGTGGGCAGGTCGAAGCCCTTGCGGTTGATGATGGTAATTGTATACTCCGTTTTACCACCTTCATCGCCACCGGTAAAAGTAGTGGTTTTCTTATCAACCGTATGCTTCAGCAGGTTGCCGTTCTCATCATAAACGGACGTCTCATTCCATGTCGTCTCTGCCTGAATGCTCAAGGTAACTTTGAAAGGAGCTTTCAGCAGGTTATAACCAGCGGCAGTCTTGGTTTCAACCAGGTAATACTCACCGTTTGCCAGGCCGCCCTGTTCCACATAGCCATCAGCACCAGTTATCAGCGAATCTTTATTGACCTTGGTCCAACGTTTATTGGGATTCAGGCCCAAAGCTTTTGCATCATCGCCAGTTATAGTGCCGTTCTCATCTTTTTTGTACAGGTCAAACTCTACGTCCTTAAGTCCCTTTTGGGTATCGTCTGCAATTTTATGTACTTTTACTTTGAAAGTGTAAACAAAGGTACCATCATGGATTTCTTTCTTTCCACCTTCCGTCGGGTTGCCGTCGCTGTCTACACCAATGTTGTTGCTATAAACGAGAGAAACGTCATTCCGGTTGCCTGCACCCGTCTGGTCAGCAGTGTTCAGCAAAGTTGCACTGTAGTTGATAATAATCTTTTGGCCGGCATATAGTCCCATTTTGGCAGGCGTAAATGTAATTTTAAATCCATTGCCCTCGGTAGCGATGGTATATACGCCCTTATCCACAGCAGCACCCTTGCATGTCAATTCCGCATCATTATTATACTTCAAATTATTGGGCGTATCGCTTACGGTAAAGGTCTTCAGCTTGGTAATGTTCTCCGGAACCGTTACCGTGATCTGGTAAGGAACCTTGTCGCCAACGCTGTAGTCTGCATCGGTCTTGGGAGAATCGTTTTTATCAATTACATTCTTTTCAACATCCGGCCTGTCATTGGTAACATTAAAAGTAACCGCTGCCTGGGGGTCTCCGTCCTTGTATTTGATTTTGCCTTCTTTGGTTACTTCGAATTCAATTGGGGTCTGGTCAATAATGTAGGTGTTATTTCCCTTAATCGACTGCTCGATAAAGCGGTACTTGCCCTGAGACAGGCCGCTTACGGAAATTTCACCGTTTTTATCGGTTGTCAGATTGAACTTTTTGTCATCCTGTTCACTGTTTGTTACAGGGATCCACTTATTGGCAGTCTCATCCACCAACTTTTCAAGCGTGAAGGTTACACCACTGAGTGCGCCGTCCGTATCAGAGCCAACACGTCCGGTTTTAACAATCTTCACTTCGCCATAAGTTGTACCGTTTTTCGGATAAACATGGATATCGTACAACCACTCATTGGGGTTGTTTACGCTTGTCATAGGAACCGATACCAGGAACGGCTTCACCGGGCTTGTAACCTTATCCGGGGTACCGGTCTCAATAACTACATACATACCAAGATCGAGATTGGAAAACTTGGCAATGCCGTTCTCGTCAGTCGTTGCTGTAGCGTCCGGCTCGTCAAAGCCGAATTCAGGATTGATTGCGTCACCTGCTTCGTTCAGGCATTTATCGACTGTAATCTTACCTTTGTCATTCGTACCGTTATAGTAATCTCGGAGATTGTCACGGTTCGCAACCTGATAAATGCTGAACGTTGCACCTTTCAATGGTTTAGCACCAGCGGGGAGTTTATCTGCATCGCTCTTTTCACCAGTGCCGTCCGGCTTTACCTCGCCATTGTACTCATACTTATGAATCGTAATGGAACCTTTATCCTGCGTCCAAACATCCGGTAGTGTCGCCGGTCCTTCACTCGCTGCCATTGCTGGCATGGCGCACAGGCTGAGGGCCAGAGCGGCGCTCAACAGGCCTGTGAGAAAACGTTTTACTTTTTTCATTTCAGTACCTCTTCTCTTAAAAAAATCATCATCGGATGGGCGGCAGGGCCGCCCGGCTTAAGGGTTCTGCATCAGCACGGCGTGCAGTGCGGGGCGCTGCAACGGGGAAACGCTGCCGCGCCGCCCGCACTGTGCCGTGAAGAAAAAAGGAGGAAAAACTGGGCCGCTTGCCCACTTGGCTTATGGCTGCGCCCTGCCGTAAACGGGCGCACACTGGCGGGCAGGCCCTGTATCCTGGGGGTGCTGGGGTTCCGGGGGATGGTTAATGTCGCCGGCCCCCTTTCCTGTTGTAGCGGAATGTGAATATCAACAGCCCTGCCACCGCCAGCGGCATGCCGATCAGCAGCCACAGGCTTGGCGCGTCTGCACCCGTGTGGGGCAGCTCAGGCGTTTTACGGTTCAGAACGGTAAGGGTCATGGTGTAGGTATTGTCGGACTTCGTAAACTTGTTTTTGTCATCAATTAGCTGCCCATCAATAGAACACGTGCCGTCTTGGGTAAATTTGATCACAATTGGCTGTGCCAACAGGTTGTACCCCGGATGTGCCTTGGTTTCCGTCAGGCGGTATGTACCGGGTTCCAGATTTGTGAACGGGTTCGGGGTTATCTTGCCGTTCGTTCCGGTTGTACCGGTAATGGAACCTTTGTTTGTGCTATTGAATGGGTAGTTTTTATCTACTACCCACTGCGTTTTTCCTTCGGCTGTTGTTTCGGCTTTCAGCTTTTCCAGCTTGAACTCAACATCACTCAAGGGCACATCATTGTTATTTTTGTCTCTTTCCGCGTCCTTCTTGATGATATCCAGTACAAACTTCGGGTTCTGCAGCTTGTTGGTCAGCACAATCTTGCCGCTGCCGCCGGTGATGGTTCCATCGGGGGTTACTGTGGCTGTATTGCCTGTTGAGCTGCCCGCACTGTCCGTTTTGCTGTTTGCTGTTGCTTCAGCCGTTACAACATACGTATTGCCGTTAATCGTAATGGTTCCGTCTTCCGCTGCCTGTTTAAATTCGCCCTTTTCTACCGTACCTTCCACAATGCGGTAAATATAGTTATTATCCGCACTGCCGCCAACCGGGTACTGATCCAGGTTGTTAAAGGGATACAGCCAGCCGTTATCTGTATGGCGAACCGTAACATATTTGCTGCCCGAGGTCGGGTAGTCAACAACCTCCCATTTGGCATCCGCAGCACTGTTTTTGCGCTGGAGCTGGATGTAAATCTCGTTCGGCTGGTTCGTTGTACCAAGGACCGTATCATTTGCATCTTTCCAGAGCTTATCGAACTCAATGTTGATCAGTTTGCGCGTGGTGTTGGTAAAGATTGCGGTAACTTCCAGAGCTTTCGGATCGTTCGGATTGTCCGGATTTTTGCTCGCCACAATCTCGCCTTCCACCATGGTGTTGTAGATCACTTGGGCGGATTGACCTTTCGGAACAGTTACGCTTTGCAGTCTGGAATCATCGGTTTTGACTTCCTCGATGGTATAGCGGGTGCCAACGGGGATGCCGGTGATGGTTCCGGTGCTTTCGCCCTTGCCCATATCAATCGTAACGGTTCTTTCGATGGGCTTTTCTTCCAGACCCTCACCGCCAACATCATTAAAGGTAACTTTGAAGGTGTAGGTTCCGGTCAAGGTTTCGCCCTCTGCGGCCTTCTTTTGGATTTTCAGCCCGCCGGTTTTGACGGTGTTGACGTATTTTACCTTTAGCTTTGTCAGCGTGGAGCTTGTTTCGTCCGGGTCCTTATAGGAGCGGAAGACGATGGTGTTGGCTTCTTCGGGCTTTTTGCTCACCTTGTAGCCATCATTCTTTATCCCATCTTTATCGACATAAACTTCCGTTCGGCCATCATCGGGGCCTTTGGCGGGGGAGTGCTGGCTATTCAGCGACCTGCGCTCTCCGAGCTTTACTGATGTATAACCCGGACTCGTCGGATCCGTCGACTCAACCACCTGCCCGTTCTCGTACACCGTCCATGTGGTGTCGTACAGGTTTTGGTTCAGTTTCTCTTTGAGCGAAATGTAGCTGCCGCGGCGGAACTGGTCGCTGAAGGTAACGGTTTCTCCATCTTCCAGAACAAAGCGTCCGTCCTCGTCCACCAACTGGGTGTCTGTGTCCTCGGTGGAGGTGTACTGTGCGTATTTGGCTTTTTCCAGCTGACCGCTTTTGGCGGAGCCGTAATCCGGGATTTTCTCCTGATCGGTTGTAAAGCCGGTCATCGTACTTGGCACCGCTTTGGGAATGAAGGTAAAGTTCCTGAAATAGATGTTGCGGCTATAGTTATCGCCCACGCGGATGGTTTTGACGTTGCCGCTAAAACCGTCCTGCTCTTTCATCTTGTGCAGGTCCAGCTTTACGGTGACCCATTTGCCTGTCTTCAGTTCGACCGAGCCATACGTTGCGCCGTTAATGCCTGTTGTGCCAAGGCTGCCTTTTTGGACGTTTTTATCATCCAGCAGTTCCAGATACAGGTTGTTGAGGGAAAGGTCACCTCCACTATCCCCTGGATCAACGTAAACCTGGAACGTAAGGAAGCGCATGTTGTCTTTGATATTGATGGGGGCATTCAGCGTCAGGATGCCACGACGTTTATAACGCCATTTACTGACGGGTTCCGTATCCGTATAGCGTGCGTACCAGTGAAGGACCTTTTCGTCTTTATGCTCGGAATCTGGCCAGCGGTTTGTTTCCTTCTCGAAAATGTAGTCCTCGCTTCCTGTGGTTGCGGGGGCAATACTGCTAACATCCGCATCCAAATTCACCTCTTTGGTATCGCTTGGATTCGGTTTAGCGGCCTCTTTTTCTCCATAATGGGTTGCCTGGTTCTTGATGGTGAAGTTGAAGATTTTCTGGCCTGTAAAGCAGTTTTTGAAGTCATCATCAGTAACGTTGGTCAGATCGACCTCTTTTTGAACCTGCAGCTCGTTATTATCCGGGAAGTTGAACGCCACCGCCATGTTGGACTCCCACATACCGCGTTCCATATAGTACATGGTAAGGGTGTGCTTTTTGCCTTTGTCGAGGTCATTAAGAGTAGTGCCTTGCGCGTAGAAATTGATGACCTCGCCATTATATGTTACGGTCTTGACAGCGGATTTGACATTTTTTTCATCTTTATCTTTATCTGACGTTCCGCCTGTTTTGACCCTACTGACATAGGCTGTTACACTATTATTCTTTTCATCTGCCTTGCCAAATTCCAGCAGGCCGGAAACCTCACCATGGGCGCCGCCAACGTCAAGCGCCAGCTTGCCATCAATGAATACCCAAACGTCATCGTCACCGGAGAAGAAGAACTTGATGCTGGTTTTTTCCGTTGTTCCATCTGCCTTTTCTGTTTTCACCATGCCGTCATCCGTCAGGGTAAAATCCATCTGCAGCTTGGTGCCAAAGCCGTAATTGTAGGTAGAAAACACACCAGGCTTTGCTGTTTCATTGAACGGGAAGTAGCCATAAGGGTCTTTCGGGTTCGATGACGCACTCACATTCTTTGAAGACTCTCTGTTATTGGCACTTTGGCTTTGGAGAAAATATTTTGAATCCGAATTTTGTTCCGAATTTTGTTTTAGATACAAGGTTGTATCCTTGCTGTCAAAGCACCAATAATCAACGCCCTGATCCTCACCAAAAATCTGTTTCTTGGTAAAGGGGAACGCAACGTTGTCGTACACTTCACCAAGCTTTGCATTTTTACTATTCTTTCCTAAGAGGAATTCTTTGTTAAAGTGCGGTTCTACTGCTCCTGTACCTTTCAGCAGCGGTTCACCTGTTGCTTTACCGGTGGATGTTGTATCCGCAACCAAACCCTGATAGGCATAGTATGTATGATTATTGTCATTGTTTTGAGAATCTTCATTATACTGAGAGTTATTGATTGCCATGAAACGCTTAAATTTGTCGTACCCAAACAAATTTAATGTCCCAGCAATATCGCTAAAGTTAGTTCCTCCTCCAGGCTGAAAATGTCCGGTATAAATCGGGTATTCGGCACTTGCATCCTTATAATAATCGCTCAGCGCCTGATCGAACTGGCGGAAGGGTACCCAGTTGCGGTGACTTACAGTAGAAGAATTTCGATCGTAACTACCACGGTTATTGCCGTTCAGTTCGTAATCTGTATAATAGTCATACAGCGTACTGGTAACATACTTTGTGTTTGGTTTTTCCGTAAATTCAGCGGGTTTAATATCTACTACTTTAGTGTCAGGATTTTTATACGTTTCGGCATCACGCAGGGTACCTTTTGGAGCCCAGTAGCCGCCACGAGTGGTACCTTTATATACTGCATCGTCATTCGTATCCGCATAGAAGCAATTATTGCCATCTGTGGGAATCGTCAGCCACTCTGTACTTACTCCATTTCCTTTTGTCGCATTGTCATCGTTAATTTCTTCACCGGAAAAGATGATTGAACTATTTGAACTATATTCTTGGGGAATGTCAACATAATAAAGGTTTTCGTTTGTATCATCTTTTACCAGCGTGCCTTTTTCGGATTTTCCGTCGTCTCCTTTTATTCGATAATAAATGGTCTCTTTATTATTATTATTGGCTTTGGGGATTGAAAAGTCGCCGGTATCTCCATTCAATGCCATCTTGGAAAAAGTAGCATCGTAATAGATGCGGATGGCACCGGGACGCCCCCATGTTGCATCCTCAATACCATTGTACATGTAGCAATAGCATTGACCTTCGGAATACTGGAAGCGTTTCTGATTTTCTCCTGTTACTTCCTCATTATAAAAATTGTAGTATTTACTTATTTCATCATCGCCCGCGGTAAAGCGAACAAAAGAGCAATAATCGTTAGGAATTTTAAAGGTTGCTGTGGAACCAGAAGCAATACCAGAAGCCAACTCAGCACTATTTAAGGGTATTGAGTCACCGACCTGTTCAAGTTTTCCTGTTTTTTCATTCAGTTCATAAAACCAGGCTTTGACGTCTGTTAGTGGTTCACTGGTTTTATTTTCAAAGGCCATCTCTTCGCCAGCGAAGTGCTTATGGCCAACCGTATAGGTTTCCCATTTCTTTGGATACCAGCCACCCTCATTATTTCCGTCATAGTAGTCGCCGCCGATATATCCGTCATGGCACTTGCCGTCGCTATTATAATGATTCGAATCATTTGGATTGAACGTTATCCACGGTGGATTATTATCACCTACTTTAGCAATTGCTATTGTGTATGTAGGATTTTCGTTTACAATTGCATCTCCCTTATATCCGCGAAATTCAAGTCCATTCAACCCTCCATGTGGATAGTGTTCATCATGATTCAGGACCACAGAATAAATTTTTCTTCCGTCCTTCGTTTTGTCAACTTCCTGCATATCAAGATAATATGCTTTCTTTGGATCTCCTTCACCAACGGCATATATTTTCACCACTGTACAATCGCTCCAATTGTCAGGCACTGCAAAATAGAGCGTGTAAGTATCCGCCGATGCACTAACTGCCTGCACGTTATCCACGCTTTCTGCGGCGTACATCTTCTGCGGCTGTTCGGTCGGTTCCGGGGTGGCGGTGGGGGTCACGGTCGGCACAGGGGTTGCCGTTGCGGTGGCTGCCGGTTCCGGGGTCAGGGCGGGTTCTGCCGTGGGCTCCGGCGTTTCGGTCGGGGCGGGCTGCTCCGGCTCGGCGCTTTGTTCCGGTTCCGGGGTGGCGGCGTTCTGCTCCGGCGGAGTGGTATCCTCCCCGGAGGCCGTTCCCTGCTCATCCTCCAGCAGCTCTACTTCGTCAGGTGCGTCGGGCAGAAGATCCACCTCGGCGTATACAGGCAGGGCCATTGCCATAACCAGGCAAGCGGTGACAAGCAGCGCTGTCAGCCGGCGCGCCCAACCTGTTGTGTTTTTTCCTGTTCTATTCAATCTGCTCACTCGCCTTTCGCGCTGGTTTAATGAAAGCACATTGTTCCACAGGGGATCCCTGTGGAACAATAAAAGAAGCCAGCTTCTTTCACTTGCGCAACCGTTGCCATGTTGTTTTCAAAAAAATTACGCATCGAATCTTCTCATTGCGCATTTACTTTTCAGTGTTAAAGTATAGCACCTTTATACCAGAAAGGCAATACAATCCACGTAAATTCCTGTTTTTCGGCACTTTTACTGATTGCGTTTTCCTCCAATTATACAATGTATTCAAAGCCTTTGTATAAATTATTCCTGATTTTCTTTTTGGCAGCGGTCCCTTTTATATACTTTGACCGCGCGTTTATGATCCTCTGCGCACACAGAGCGCAACTTTGCAGCAAAATTCGCCTTTTTTGCTACATTTCCCTGCTTTTGCGCAATTATTTGTTTCGCATGCGCCTGTTTGTGGCGGGGCCTGGCGGCTGGGTGGGCGCCTTGTGGGAGGGATGGCAGGTTTGCGGCGCACGGTTCCCGTTTTTTGCGGCGCGATGGGTACACCGCGCCCCTGCAAACGGTTTGCGGTGTTTGCGGCGGCGGGTGTGTGTTTGGTGGATTGCACGCCCGCCAACGGGACGCCGTTCTCCCTTTACAACGGGGTGCGGGTTTGCTGCAGATATGCCATTCGCTTTTTTGTCCCCCCTGCCCCGCCCCTGATTCCCGGTTCCCCCTTGCCGATCTCTATTTGCACCAGCTCCTGAGGTGCATCTGAGAGCAACGAAAATAGCGGATCTTTCGCAAGCACAAAATCCGGCTGCGTTTACTGAGAAGCAGACGAGCTTTTTGACGTTTCAGATAGATCCCAGCGCCCAGCTTTCAATCTATCCTGTGTAAACTGCAACCCCTCACGCGCCATTCTGTGCGGCACCTACCTTATAATAAAGGGGTGCTGCCCTGTGTAAATTTGCAACTGATCTATTTGAAGCAGCTGTGAGCTGTTGCAATTTTGCACAGGGTATTGCCCGCATTCTGTGCCGAACATTCCCGAAACGTGTTGGAAAAACACACAGGATTGCCTTGTTTTCCTATGCCGCTTACCGTTGGAAAAACGCACAGGTTACCCCCGGAACAGTTGCATTTTACACAGGGTATTCCCGCTCCCCTGCCCCGCCGTGACCCGCGTACCTGTTGGAAAACCACACAGGATAGGCCCGTTCCCCGTGTTGCAATTTACACAGGTTTGGCTGTTTTTGGCTTATTTGCAACTTTACGCAGGTTGCTTTCCGCACAGGAAAATGGTGGTGGAATGCACAGGCTGCAGTTGGTTGAACACACAGGTTTGCGTTGTTAAATTACACAGGCTCTACCTATTACTAATATAAAACTAAACATCTAAGCCATAATAACAACCAGAGGTAAGCCGGGAGATGGGGGAGAACGGGAAAAAATTGGTGTTGCCATTTCATCAGGTTACAGAACCCTGAAACAGCAGGACAGAAAAGCACAATAAAACCCTGTGTAACCTGCACCCGGGCTGCAGCCCCCACAGGATATATGGCAAACCACAACGCGGGTGTTGCATTTTGCACAGGGTAATGGCGGTGAAACCCTGTGTAAATTTGCAATTCTTGCGCTGGACAACAGGATGTGCTATAATGTTTAGCATGATGTGCGTGACCACCCGGGATACAGCAACCGATATAGGAGGCCCCTGCTTATGGCGGCAAGTAAACAGAAAAAAGATGATCCGTTTGTCGTTACGTTTGAAGAACGCGGGGACCAGACCATCGTTCGCAAATCCAATGACCTTGTACAGATGACGCGCAACAACCTGACGCTGAGCCAGCAGCGCCTGATGCTGCATATTTTTTCGATGATTAAGCCGGAGGATACGGACCTGCCCTCTTATGAGCTGAGCATTTATGATTTTATCAAGATGACCGGCATGGACCCGCACAGCGGGGCGCTGTACAAGCAGGTGCGCAAAAATATTGAGGAGCTGGCCAACGCGCCCATCCAGTGGATCAAGAATAACGGAACTTCCACGGTGGAAACATTCCGATGGATCGATAAAGTGCGCATTGATGAGGGCCGCGCGCGCATGACCATCACGCTGGATCCGGTGCTGAAACCGCACCTGGTGCAGCTGAAAACCCTGTATACCACCATGGATGTGACCTACACCATGCTGATGCGGTCCACCTATTCCATCCGCATTTACGAGCTGTGCAAGAGCTACCAGAGCCTGTACCTGAAAAAGAAAGCGGCCGGGGAACCGCTGGTATGGAACCTGAGCATGCTGTATGAACAGCTTTCGTATACGGCCAACCGATGGTCGGATTTCCGCCGCCTGGCACTGGAAAAGGCAAAGGCGGAAATTAACGAAAAGACGGATATTATTTTTAATTACGATGTGTACGAAAAAAAGGGGCAGAAGGTTCTTTCGCTGGTGGTAACGATTGACCCGGTGGATGATGCCGCTGCACAGGCCAACCTGGACAGCATCAACAGCACAGTGCGCAAAAAGAGTAAAAAGAAGGGCCGCCCCACCGTGGCGATTGAGGATTCGCTGCTGGATGACCCCAGCGTGATCACCTTTGATTATGTTTCGGCACCGGAAACAACGATCCCCTATTCCTTTGGACGCCACCGCACCGAGCTGCGGGAGGAAATTGTTGTGAAAGCGCGCATGGATCAGCTGCGCGCGGAGATTACGCCCGAAGAGCTGCACGCGGTGGAAGTGATCATTGATGTGTTGGCAGATGCCTGCTGCACCATCCAGGCAGGCGATGGCGAGCAGGACGGCGGCAACAAAACGGTGTTTGGAAAGATGAATGCCATCATCCTGGATTGCGGCGGGCTGACCAGTTGGCTGGCCGGTGTGGCACCCCGCTATGCACAGGAGATTATTCCCCGGTCGCAGACGATGCGCAGCCCGGCGCGGTACCTGAACAAGGTGCTGCGCGAGGATATGGATAACTATCGCATTTATATTTTCCGCAAGGCAAAGCCGGCAGCAGAACCCAAAGAGGAGCTGTTGGAAGCGGAGTACCATGTGATGGATGAGCCGGTGCAGCAAACGATGCCGGAGCCTGAGCCGCCCAAGGTAGAGCTGATTCCCGAAACGATTGTAAAACGGCAGGATATGCGAAAAGAGTTTGCAAAGTTTGTAGATGATGGATACCTGGAAAAGACGTTGACGAGCGGCCAGCGCGGCGCTTACCACGAAATTTACCGCCACCTGGCAGCGCGGTGCGTGCCTTCGCCTTCCAGCCTGCGCAATGGGCTGAAAGACGAAATGCGGCTGCATTACCTGGCCTGCATGAATGAAGTGATTGAAAAGTATGGCAGCCTGACCCCATTGATGGAAGCTATGGCGCATGAACTGGACTTTGATGTGTTCTGGGCAAAGGCCGCCAAGGACCCCAACGTGAATAACCCGATGGGGCTGTTCTACCACATTATTGAAGAACGCGCGCTGAACCCGATCGGCACCATAATGAACGACCAGGCACAACGGCAGAAGGTTGCCGCCAAGGAAAAAGGTGAAAAAGATAAGTGGCACAACGAAAGCTGGATGGATGCCTTTGAGGAAGATATCCCGGATGACAGCGAAGAGTAATTGAGATTAAGCGGAGCGGATATTCCGGGAGCGCTATTATAATAAGGTAAGCAGCGGCTGGCAGATTGCTGGCTGCTGCTTTTTTGTTGGGGTGCAGCTGAAAAACGGAAATATCCGGCGTTCTTTGATTTCAGATAGACCTTGGGCAACACCGCACAATTCCCGCCTTGCGGCTTAAGCACCGCTCCGGCAGCTGCGGCACGGCATCTGCGTTGCCAAAATGCTCGATAAGACATCCAGTATTATCTGCGCTTTTGGCTTGGCATCTGCCGCACCTCGCTCGCCGTATCGGCACTTAGAATTATGCGGTATTGCCCTTGGGATAATAGGTGAGAAGGAAGGTACGTGAGCGGGAATGCCTGGATGAAGTGAAGAAGAATGAGAAGGAAAAGCGGCAGAGAAAAAGCGTGAACAGCAACGAAGAGATGCCTGCATAATATTCGTCAAAATATCCGTTGACACGCGCGAAGCATATGATATAATAGAAGCTATAACAGCAACGAAGAGATGCCGCACGGCATGGGGTGCAAGTTTTTGCAACCCGCAGTTAGATTAAGATACCGGCGTGCGGTACCGCAAAAAGAACCGAACAAAAGGCAAAGATTAACCGACAGCAACGAAGAGATGCCTACACAAAGGCGCTCGCAAGGAGGAAAACAATGGGATATTGTATCTCAGTCTGCATTGAAAAAGGCGGCGTGGGAAAAACCGTTACCGTCTGCAACCTGGCGGCGCTGATGGCGCAGGACGGCAAGCGGGTGCTTGTTGTGGATATGGATGCCCAGGGCAACTGTACCTATACCCTAACGGGCGCCCGTGTAACCGATAATACTTTTGACCGCGCTGGCGTGTATGATATGTTCCGTGCCTATGGCATCAGCGGCACGCAGAACTATATTTCCCGCACGCAGTTTGATAATATTGATATAATTCCGGCAAATGGCAACACACCAATGGCGGCCAAGCAGCTGCAAATCCTGGAACAGTCCGAAAGCACCAGTATCAATATGTTTTTGGCCATGTGCCTGGCACAGGTTGCTGGCGAATACGACTATATTTTGATCGATACCCCGCCGTCCCGCGATGTAATGGTGACCAACGCCCTGATGGCCAGTGACTTTGTGCTGATCCCCTGCGTGTGCGATGACTACAGCCGTGACAGTGTGTACCGCACTGTGGCCATGTGCCAGCAGTTGGAGCACGATGAGGGCGAAAAAATTGATGTTTTGGGCATTATCCTGACTATGGTGGAAAAAACTGCCCTGACCGAAGTGATCCGCAATGAACTGCGGGAAAGCCAGCTGGGCAGCAAGCTGTTTGCTGCCGAAATCCGTAAGGGACAGGCTGTAAAGGATAGCACCCGCCTTGGTGCGCCGGTTGTGCTATGTGCACGCAGCAGCAACCCGGCAAAGGATTATGCAAAGGTGTATGCCGAGCTGAAAACGCGCGTTGAACAGGAGGCAGAGTGATGGCAAGCAAACTGGACCGACTGCAGAAGAAAGGCTTTAAAGTAAACGAAGCAGCGTTAAGTAAGATCGCGCGCGGCGACCAGGAGCCGGGCGGTGAATACAGCGAGATCAATATCAATGATATTGAAGAAAACCCGGATAATGCCCTTTACCGTGAGCTGGATACCGAGGAAGATATTGCGCTGCTGGCCGATGATATCCGCCGCGCGGGGCTGCTGCACAACCTGGTTGTGTTCCCTAAGACCGGTTTTGGCGGAAAATATGTGCTGCTTTCCGGCGAGCGCCGCCTGCGTGCGCTGCGCCTGTTGGTGGAGCAGGATAAACGCGAGCAGGAAGAAAAGCAGCTGCCCAACCGCATGAGTGAATGGCAGAAAGTGCAGTGCAAAGTGGTGCGCAACTTGACGGAAAACGAAAAAGTTGTGTATATTGACAGCGCAAACCTGCAAGTGCGCGGCGGCATCAGCAATGAACGTGTGATGCGCCAGGCGGCGGCGCGTTTTGTGGAAAACCTGCAGAAAGCACCGTATAACCTGAGCGCAGCGGAAGCGAAAAAAGCGCTGAAAGAGGTCAGCCCGCTGAATTCCCGCACGATTGATAAGGCGCTTTCGATTCAGAATGATCTCAACCCTGACCTGCGCCGCTTGCTGGATGAGGAATTCCTGAACCGAGCCGAGTGCGAAACCTATCTCCGCCTGACCCTGGAAGAACAGGCCCGTGCAGCCGCAGTGTTTTTGAAAATCGCAGCCCTTGACCCACGCAGCCATGAGCGCCGCGCCATTAAGGACGCATTGACCACCGCCATGTTGGATGTAGCAGTGGAACGCCGCAGCATGCAGGAGCGCGAGAGCGTATTTGCAGCAGCGTTGCAAAATGCACAGGATGCAATCGGTCAGGCCAAGACGCAGGAAAACAAGGCGGCGGCAGTAGATAAAGACCACAACTTTATTTCGGCCAAGCTGCCTACCACGGCCCGCAAACTGCGTAAAATTGCAGCGGCAAAAAATATTGAAGCTAAGATCCGCAGTTATACGGCAGAGGACCGCAAAGCAATGTCGGACCAGATGCAGGAGCTGATTGCGGCAGCGCAGGAGCTGAAAGCACTGATTGATGCTGTGGAATAATCCAGATCCACGAAAGCAGCAAACAACAAAAATCCATGCAAATAGGAATACAGGAATCCACAATATGAAACAGCGAATTGTCATCCGGCTGCACCTGGCTGTGCGGGCAGTGCTGCAAAGCGAAGCGGACTGGCGCGGCACGCGGCTGGGCACCCTGACATCGGAGCTGATCCATGAACAGGCTGCGAAAGCGCGCCTGTGCGGGGTGCAGAATTACGAGTTGAACCCCGTCAGCAGCCGCTATGTTCCCGTTACAAACGGGACAAAATATAAGCAGACATCTGGCCTGGAGCAGATCTCCATCTATCTGAACGATGAGGATATGCAAACCATGAAAGAGCTGGCACTGGCCAACGATAGTGTGCGTGTGATCAACGGCAGGCAGGCAATCACCTACCGATATGTTGTTCCCGGAATGCTGCTGAACGACCCGGTGTTTACGGGGCTGACAGAGCAGAACAGCACGGCAGGGTAAGCACTTCAAAATCTTGAGGCAATACCGCATAATTCTAAGTGCCGATACGGCGAGCGAGGTGCGGCAGATGCCAAGCCAAAAGCGCAGATAATACTGGATGCTGCAAAGGTGAGCGCCGCCAGTGGCGGAAACAGCGAACCGAAGCAGGGGCAGCGGTCGCAGAGTGCGAGGGGCTTTTGCCCCCGAAGCACGATGCGGGTACCGCAACCCGACATTATCGAGCATTTTGGCAACGCAGATGCCGTGCCGCAGCTGCCGGAGCGGTGCTTAAGCCGCAAGGCGGGAATTGTGTGGTGTTGCCTTGAATAAATCAAAGGCGGCACCGCGTTTTTTGAAAGACGCGGTGCCGTTTTGTATGCAAAGCAGCCTGAAAATACTACAAAACATAAACCTGTGCGAAATTACAACAAAACGGATAGAAGGTGAGAATAGGAAAAAAAGGAGAAATATGTTGGAATTTTACACAGGTTTACAGAGCAAAACATGAGGAAAAGCGCGATGCAGCGTTTGCGAAATAAAGCAGATTTTGGGTGAATCAGGTGCGGGGAACCAAAAAAGAGGGGAAACCTGTGTAAATGGCAACAATCTGCAGGGTGAATTACCTTTTTATAATACGACAGGGATAGTAATACCCTGTGTAAAGATGCAACACTGTACGCTGCGAAAGGGAAGAGTTGCAATTTTACACAGGGTATTGGTTATTCTCTCAGGCGGAGTAGAAGGAAAATACTAAAAAACAAAATGGCATATATGAGCCATATTATACGATTTGGAATTAAAACAACCGACCAAACGATGGGATTTGGCGGGATAGGGAGAAAGGCGAAAGTTGATATGGAGAGAGCGAGGGCAGAGGTTGGCATGCTGCTTGATAGACAAAAACGTGGAAACGTGATGTGAAATGACGGGAATACAACGCTATTTTTGTATTAAACTTATTAAATAATACAATTTGTATTTCTGTACAGAGAATCTCTTTGGAAACCAAGCGGGAATAATTTGACGATTTAAGCAATAGTAGATGGCCTGCAACTTGAGAAAGTATTGGCAACACCGCATAATTCCCGCCTTACGGCTTAAGCACCGCTCCGGCGGCTGCGGCACGGCATCTGCGTTGCCAAAATGCTCGATAATGTCGGGTTGCGGTACCCGCATCGTGCTTCGGGGGCAAAAGCCCCTCGCACTCTGCGACCGCTGCCCCTGCTTCGGTTCGCTGTTTCCGCCACTGGCGGCGCTCACCTTTGCAGCATCCAGTATTATCTGCGCTTTTGGCTTAGCATCTGCCGCACCTCGCTCGCCGTATCGGCACTTAGAATTATGCGGTATTGCCTATTACCTTCGCATCGGCGAAAGACAGTCAAAATAAATGCGGAATGGTTAGTAGCAAGGAGAAAATGACTGCCGGACGCCGCGGAAATCGGGCAGCATAAAAACATGAATTTTTCAGATACACCCTAGAGGCAGCCTGTGGAATTCACCCTTCAAGCATTTGTGGTGACAGGTGTAAACAGCGCCCGGTCCTCTCCGCCGCTCCGCGGCATTTTTCCACCCCGCGGGGAACTGCCCTCAAGAGAAGCATCGCCTCCTGCAAATATTTTAGCGGGCACAACACAAACCAACAAGGTTCTCCGCGGCGGGAAGGGAAAATCCCGACCCACAGGTTGTTTATGGGGTGGATGTGTGGGATATAATAATCTGCAGGGGAAAATTCCGTCCTACCACCCTGCACAAAAATCCATCCTAAGCCATCATTCCAACCCACCAAAAATCCAGAATGTTCCCCCGTCCGAACCACCCACTCGCAAAATAAAAGCTACCCGCCGATCCTAATGAAACGCTCAACCCCCTGGAATATGATGCACAAGCTGCCCCAAAACCGCCAAACAGTATCCCCAAAATACGCAAAAAGCTAAGGCAACACCGCACAATTCCCGCCTTACGGCTTAAGCACCGCTCCGGCGGCTGCGGCACGGCATCTGCGTTGCCAAAATGCTCGATAATGTCGGGTTGCGGTACCCGCATCGTGCTTCGGGGGCAAAAGCCCCTCGCACTCTGCGACCGCTACCCCTGCTTCGGTTCGCTGTTTCCGCCACTGGCGGCGCTCACCTTTGCAGCATCCAGTATTATCTGCGCTTTTGGCTTAGCATCTGCCGCACCTCGCTCGCCGTATCGGCACTTAGAATTATGCGGTATTGCCCTGACCATCATTCCGTGATTTTTTTCTTGCCCTTGGGGCAAAAGAGCTTTATACTGGTATATAAGTGGTAGTCTGCCCCAGTGTAAGGGCAGACAGAAAGAACGGTTTTGCCCTGAACACGGATGGGGGGCTGCAAGATGTATAAACTGATTATTATTGATGATGAAGAGAAGATTGCCAGCGGAATGGCCCAGCTGTTCCCCTGGCAGAACATTGGGTTCGAGGTGGTGCAGGTGTTCACCAGCGCACGCAAAGCCCTGCAATATATTGCCGAAAACCCGGTGGATGTGGTGCTGACCGATATTGAAATGCCGGATATGAACGGCCTGGAGCTGAGCCATCGGCTGATGGAATACCCCAACATCCAGAAAATATTTTTTAGCAGCTACAGCAATTACGAATACTTCCGCGCGGCGCTGCAAAACGGCGTGGCGGATTACCTGATGAAACCGGTGGCCTACAGCGCCCTGTTGGAATGCTTTGAAAAGGTCAAAGCCCGGCTGGATGCCCGCAGCGCCGTGCAGGAAACCGCCCCCAAGGCCTATTACGACCAGATCGTGTACGATGTGCAGCAATACTTAAAAGATAATTACCGCACTGCCACGCTGGAAGAAGCCGCGGCCAAGGTTTCCTTGAGTCCGGCTTATCTTTCCCGCGTGTTCAAGGAAAAAAGCGGAACCAGCTTTTCGGAGCTGTTGCTCAAGACGCGGATGGAAAAAGCATGTGAGATGCTGGCGGATATCCACTATAAAAGCTACGATATTGCCTATTATGTCGGGTACGATAACCCCAAAAACTTCTCCCGTGCGTTCAAAGCGTATTATGGGCAGAGCCCATCGGAATACCGCAAATCCCGCCTGGATGGTGCCGCGCTATGAAGGGAATGAAGCGGAAGTTCTTTTTGAAGCGCATGTGGAACTTTGTGGTGGTCATGCTGATCCCGGCGCTGCTGCTGGTGGCCGTTACCACCTACATGACCCTTGTGACCCAGATGCACCGTATGACGCAGGATAATGAGCGCGGTATTGAGGCTGTGCGCTCCAACATCTCGCTGGTGCTGGATTCGGTCCTGGCGCAGAACAGCTACATGACCGGCATGACCCGCACCAACATGGTGCTGAACAAAGCTCTGAAAAGGGAAAGCCTTTCTTACACCGATGCCATCTACCTGCGCAGCCTGGTATCCTCACTGAACAGCATGACCAACGCGTATGATTACGTGGATTCGGTTCTGATCTATATAGATGGGTACGACCGTGCGCTGACGTCCAGCGGGCTGGTCAACCTTTCGGCGGATGATTACAGCGGCTGGTACAGCGTGTATTCCTCTATGTCGGATGCCGAGCGCACCTGCATTGCCCCGGTGGTGGTGAACGCAGGCAAAGCCAGCGAGAGAAGGCAGCTGGTAGTGTGCGCCCGGATGCTGACGATGGAAGGCTGTGTGGCCGTTACCCTGAACATCAGCCACTTGCAGGAAATAATTGCCGTGCTGCGCCCGTCCGATAACCAGCACCTGTACCTGGTTGACGGCAGCGGCCGCCTGCTGGCAAAGGCAGGGGACGCAGGCGCGACGGAAGAGCTGCAAAACCTGATGGGCAAAACGCTGAGCGGGGCAGGGAACACGGCGGAACAGGAGCACGAGTTCTGGATCAAGCTGGATGACCGGGACTGCCTGTTGAACTGGCAAAGCTACCAGAACCCGGATTTCTACATCGTATCTACCATTGACCGGGCCATGATCCTGGAAAAACTGGGCGAACGGTTGATGCCGCTGCTGCTGATGGCGGTTGTGGCGCTGTACGCCATTGTGTTTTTGGCATACGTCAACACCAAGCGCAGCTTTGACGAGATCAACCTGATGCTGCAGATGTTTGAGGATGCCGAGGCGGGCCGCACCATCCAGCGCCCCCAGCGCAAGGTAAATGATGAATATGACGTTATCATGAACAACATCCTGATGATGTTTTTGAACAACACCTACCTGAACATCCAGCTGAAAGAAAAGCAGTACCGCCAGCAGAACGCCGAGCTGACCGCCCTGCAGTTGCAGATCAACCCCCACTTTTTGTACAATACCCTGCAAACGCTGGATATGGAAGCCCGCAAGCTGAACGATGATGGGCGCATCAGCGCGGTGGTGGGGTATGTATCGGATATCCTAAAGTATTCGCTGACCAACCCGCAAAAGAGCGTCAGCCTGCGGGAAGAGCTGGACTACCTTAAAAAATATGTGGAAGTGCAGCACTACCGCTTTGGGGACCGCTTTATTATTTATTATGAAGTGGACGACGATGTGATGGACGTCGAGGTATTCCGCCTGATGCTGCAGCCCGTGGTAGAAAACAGCCTGCTGCACGCCCTGCGCGGCAACGAGCGCGGTTACATGAAGGTGCGCGCCCGCCGCATTGGCGATAAGGTGAACCTGCGTGTGATCGATAACGGCGACGGTATGACAAGGGAAGAGCTGGAAGCGCTGCGCAAACGCATTGCGGACCGCAACAGCCGCAGTATTGGGCTGACCAACCTGGACCGCCGCCTGCGCCTGCGCTACCCGGAGGAAACGGGGCTGCGCATCTGTTCCATAAAAAACCTTGGCACCAGCGTGTCGTTTTGCATCCCGTACAAAAAATATACCCCGGATGCCCCGCAAACGGGTAAAACAGAATAATAAAATGCCGGGCAGGTATCTTAAATTGCGCCAAAACGCAAGAGATGATACCTGCCCGGCGTTTTGTGTCAAATGATGAATCCTTTTCGCAAGCGTGAGTCCTTTTATAAATTTGCCAAACAAATTATAATAAAACCATGATAAGGCTCGACGAAAAGGGCCGATTTAGAAGGAGGAAAACAATATGAAAAAGCAACTTATGGCCGGTATGATGGCCGCCAGCATGGCATTGTCTCTGGCCGCATGCGGCGGCAATGCTGCCAGCAGCGCAGCCTCGGCAGCCGACAGCACCAGCGGCGCTGCCTCTACCAGCACCGCAGCTTCCACTTCCAGCGATGAACAGGTGACTTTGCGCTTTGCCTGGTGGGGCGGCGATGAGCGCGCCAACGCTACCATGGAAGTCATCAACAAGTTCATGGAAGAAAACCCCAACATCAAGATCGAAGCCGAGTATGGCTCTTCTGACGGCTACCATGATAAGCTGGCAACCCAGCTGGCATCCGGCACCGCCGCCGACATCGTGCAGATTGACCCCGAAACGATGCCCAGTTTTGTTTCCACCGGCGATTACTTCCTGGATTACAAGGACTACGATTTTGATCTTTCCAACTTTGACCCCAACTACATTGGCCTGCGCGTGAATGGTAACTTTGACGGCAAGCAGCTGGGCCTGCCCACCGGCATTGCCGGCTCGGCACTGGTTGTGAACGAAGAGCTGGCTGAAAAGTACGGCATCGATTTCAACACCCAGTACACCTGGGATCAGTTCATTGAATGGGGCAAACAGGTCCATGAAGCAGACCCCGATACCTACCTGCTGTGCACCAACAAAGAGTATGTGACCAACCTGGTGTTCTTTACCTACATGAAGCAGCTGACCGGCAAGACCATCTTTGACGCTGACTCCAAAGCGTTCAATTATACCGAGGAAGATATCCAGAACTGCCTGGATCTCGTCAAGAGTCTGTACGACAATAATGTCTGCGCACCGGCTTCCTACTCTTCCGCTTACAGCAACGACGACCTGCAGTCTGACCCCAATTGGATCGCTGGCAAGTACGTCTGCACCTTCGCTTACATCTCCACCATCAATGTTATGACCGCCGCCAATGAGGGCGCAACCTATGGCACCGGCTACCTGCCCCTGCTGGACGGCGCTAAGGACAACGGCTGGGCTTGCAACTGTCCGCAGATCCTGGCAGTTACCTCCACCTGCAAGGCTCCGGAAGCAGCCATGAAGTTCCTGGATTACTTCTTTAACAGCGATGACGCCGAAAGCACCCTGGCCTGCGTGCGCAGTGTTCCCCCGACGGAAAAGGCCCGTGAAATCTGCGAAAAAGACGGTACCCTGGACCCGAACATGATGACCGCCGCCAACATTGCCAGCGGCTACAGCGGCCTGACCAACGACAAGTACTCCTCCGCACCGGAATCCAAGCAGATCATTGCTGATACCATCGAGGCTGTCGGTTACGGCACCACCGACCCCGCAAGCGCTGCATCCGATATGTACAATCAGCTCTCCAGCTACATCAGCGCCCAGTAAACCTCAGCGAACATCAAAAACGGGTGTCTCCCACCGAGGCATCCGTTTTATTAAAGTGTACCTGAAAAGTCGAAAATATAGTCTATTTCTACAAACACAGCCGGATTTGGCGTTAAAAAGCCTTGGAATCCACAAAGGATTCCTGCGGCTCTTTGCCTTAAATCCTGCTTGTGTTTGCGAAATATCCGTCATTTTCTTTGTTTTCAGCTACACCAGTAAAAAGGCGGATTTTTTCCAAAGAGGTGTGATCCTATGACAAAACAAACCAAAATCAAGCACTATACCAAGCGCGATTACGCGGCGTTTGCTTATCTGGCCCCGTGGATCATCGGTATGCTGGTCCTGCAGCTGTACCCGTTTTTAAGCTCGCTGGTTTACTCGTTCTGCAACTACAAAATCACCGGCACCCCCTCGTTCACCGGCCTGAACAACTACATCCAGTTGTTCACCATGGATAATGAGTTTTGGAACTCCTTGAAAGTTACCCTGGCCTACACGCTGTACACCGTGCCCGGCAAGCTGGTTATGGCATTGGCTGTTGCGGTGTTCCTCAACCGTGACATCAAAGGTATCAACCTCATCCGTACTTTGTACTACATTCCGTCCCTGTTCGGCGGCAGCGTTGCTGTTGCTCTGCTGTGGAAGATCATGTTCATGGATAACGGCGTTATCAACGCCATCCTGACCACCCTGCACCTGCCCAACGTACAGTGGCTGGGCGACCCCAATCAAGCCCTGCGCACCATCTGCATGATGGAGATCTGGCAGTTTGGTTCTTCCATGGTCATGTTCCTGGCCGCGCTGAAAAACGTTCCGGCAGATTTGTACGAAGCTGCCGAGATTGACGGCGCAAGCAAGGTCAAGATGTTCTTCAGCATCACCGTTCCGCAAATTACCCCCATCATCTTCTTCAACCTTATCATGCAGACCATTCAGGCTTTGCAGAACTTCACCTCTGCCTTTGTCATCACCGATGGCGGCCCCATGAAGGCTACCTATGTGCTGGGCATGAAACTGTATAAGGAAGGCTTCTCCTACTTCAAGATGGGTTACGCCAGCGCCATTTCCTGGATCATCTTTATTGTGATCATGCTGATCACTCTGGTGCTGTTCGCGACCTCCAAGTGGTGGGTCTTCTATGGCGACGAAAGCTGAGAAAGGGCGCGTGAGCATTATGACAAAACAACAAAAAAAGACCCTGAACCTGGTGCTGACCTATCTGGTCATCATCCTGATTGGCTGCGTGCTGCTGTTCCCCATTGCATGGATGATTTCGGCCGCGTTCAAAACCAACGATGAAATTTTTGGCTCCATTGCACTGCTGCCCAAAAGCTTCAGCTTCCAGAACTTTATTGACGGCTGGAAAAGCGCCGGTATTTATACCTATGCAACCTATTTCATCAACTCCTTTATCATGGTCATCCCCACCACGCTGCTGACCATCGCTTCCAGTGCGCTGGTTGCCTATGGCTTTGCACGGTTCAACTTCCCGTTCAAAAAGCAGCTGTTTGCCATCCTGATCGCCACCCTGATGCTTCCCAACTCGGTCATCATCATCCCGCGTTACGTTCTGTTCAACAAGTTCGGCTGGGTCGATTCCTACATGCCATTCTGGGTGCCCGCCCTGCTGGCCTGCTACCCATTCTTCATCTATCAGCTCATCCAGTTCATGCGCGGCATCCCCCGCGATCTGGACGAATCCGCCTGCATTGATGGCTGTGGCACCTTCCGCATCTTCTGGCAGATCCTGCTGCCGCTGATGAAGCCGGCCCTCTTCTCCGCTGGCCTGTTCCAGTTCCTGTGGACCTATAACGATTACTTCAACTCCTTGATCTTCATCAACTCGGTCAAAAAATACACCATCTCGCTGGCGCTGCGCCTTTCCGTTGACGCGGAAAGTGTTGTGGTGTGGGGCCGCGTTATGGCCATGGCCTGCGTGGCGGTTCTGCCGCTGGTTCTCCTCTTCTTTGCCGCACAGAAATATTTTGTGGAAGGCATTGCAACCTCCGGCCTGAAAGGCTGATTTTCGTTTTCCTCTTTTTTGTTTGTTCCTCCTAAAAATCATTGACCCGTTGCGGGCCGGCACTGCCCGGCCCGCATTTTTTGTTGAGGTATCATAATGAAACTGGATCTGAATTCCCAAACATTAAACGTCAGCTTTGCCTGCCGGATCGAGGATGCCTGGGTGCCGGTGCCGGAAACTGCCTGCACACAGTCCGGCTTTGACTGGACGCTGAACGGTGCGCATTACAGTGCGCAGTTCACCCCCGCTGGCGATACGCTGTGCTACACCCTGCAAATGGATGCGCCCAACCCCACCCAGCTGCGCATGTGGCTGGCTGTGCCGGGGCAGAGCGATTATTTCCATGTGATCCCCTGCAATATTTACGGCGATAACCACGCCGCGGAAGCCAAACCCGGCGAATTTCCATTGCTGACGAAGGACCACCACGAGGTGGCGTTCTGTGCGCCGCTGTGGGAATTCCGTGCGGATCGCGCCGCCATGCCGCTCGCCGCCCTCTGCTGGGACGGCGGAGTGGCCGCCGCTGCGGTGGAACCCTACAGCGAAAGCGAGGCCGGGATCATCCGCAACGGTGTGTTTGCCGCTTTGCCGGATGCGTTCGGCATCAGCCTGGGGTACACCAACGACCCCACCACCTTCAAAAACCGCTCCACCCCGGCGCCGTCCACCCGCAGCATGGCCTGCAAGGCGCAGACCAGCGGCAGGATCTACCTGCACAGCGGCCCGCGAACCGAGCTGCATGAGATCATCCGGCAGGAATACGC
>ULXB01000214.1_pt1 | contig 27022 bp, 24 predicted proteins | sample 1960901 | NCBI WGS metagenome assembly ULXB01 (sample SAMEA4835828, study PRJEB28245) | human gut metagenome | biome: gut microbiome; material: fecal sample | place: Denmark | collected 2008
ATAAATAAGCTTTACACTGATAAAGTCATTTAAAAAAGCGTTTTAATAATGCTTGACGAGAATGAGAGAAGTCTAGATACAAAAACTTATAACTGCTTGTTATACTGCAATTTACGTTAACTCGCAGGACTAGAAGGTATGCCTTTAAGGCATTAATATATTAGTAACCAACACATTGCTGACTATGACTAAAGAAGAGCAGATTATAGCTTTTTCTAGGAGTGACGCGCCCCAATGGTTCGTTATGCGCGACCTGAAGCGAAACAATGCCAAGCTTCCTGCGTATAAGATGCTGAGCGAGATGAAAATCGAGATATTCACTCCTATGAAGTGGAAAATTGTGACCAAAGAGAAAAAACGCATCCCCCAGAAAGTTCCTTTTATGCAAGACTTGCTGTTCGTGCATGTCACCAGAAAAGTTCTTGATCCCATCGTCGAGAGAACCAGTACACTGCAATACCGCTACTTGCGCGACGGATTTAGAACTCCCATGACGGTAAGGGACACGGATATGGAGCGTTTTATACGTGCAGTTGAATCTGCTGACAATCCACAGTTTTATGCTCCAAAGGATATCCTTCCAAGTATGATAGGCAAAACTGTGCGCATCATCGGCGGTCCTCTGAACGACTATGTAGGAAAACTCCAGAAGATGCAAGGCTCAAAAGTGAAGCGCATCTTTATTGAATTGTCTAACCTCTTGACTGCATCTATTGAAGTGCAGCCTGAATATATACAGATATTATAAGAAATAACGAATCTTTATCTTATGCCATTTTGTTGTTTCTGCTGGCGCCAACAGGCAGAAATTGTTATGATGAAACTACTTTCGTAAATCCCATAAAACGAAAATATATAAATACAAAACCCGAGCCGGGCGTTATGGTTCAGCCGGTATCTTCGCTTTATATTGAACAGACTTTCGTTTGCTCTTTCGCAACATAGCGTGCTATGTCAAGAAGAAACATACGGAACTCAATAGTAAACAAAAAGACGGCTGAAAGCAGAAATACACAAAAGAGATAAAACGATATGCAGACCAACGGTCGGTTTGTGCTAAATTATTGATGTAAATAAATTAAATGACCACGCAACAGGAAAATACAAAACGGATTGCAAAGAATACATTGATGTTGTATGTACGGACTTTATTTACAATGTTGGTCTCATTGTACACAAGCCGTGTTATATTAAATACATTGGGTGTTTCTGACTTTGGCATTTGTAATGTCGTTGGTGGTGTGGTTACAATGTTTTCTGTCATTTCTAACTCGCTCTCTTCGTCCATCAGTCGCTTCATAACATTTGAGCTTGGAAATGGCGATATTGATAAGTTAAGACGTATATTCTCAACAAGTATAAATATTCAAATTGGTATCTCACTGATTATAGTGATACTTGCCGAATGTATAGGCGTTTGGTTCATTAACCATAAATTGAATATTCCTGCAGATAGATTAATTGCTGCTAATTGGGTCTTTCAATGTTCACTTATATCGTTTGTCATAGGCCTTATTAGTATTCCTTATAATGCGTGTATAATAGCTCATGAGCAGATGTCTGCCTTTGCGTATATAAGTATATTAGAGATCTTGTTGAAATTGGTCATTGTCTATATGCTTCTCCTTTCTCCTTACGATAAACTTATCAGTTATTCGATATTGTTGGTTGTTGTATCCATAATTATACGATTGATATACGGATGGTACTGTAAAAGCCGATTTGTCGAATGTAATTACAAATTTATATATGATAAGTCTCTAATAAAAGAGATGACAGGATTTGCTGGTTGGAGTTTTTTCGGAAATACTGCATATATGCTTAATACTCAGGGCGTAGATATGCTTATCAACATATTTTTTGGAGTTACACTCAATGCTGCAAAAGGGGTAGCATCACAGGTGCAAAATGCAGTGATGCAGTTTGTTGGCAACTTTACTATAGCCATAAATCCCCAAATAACCAAATCGTATGCCTCTGGAGACAGGGAGTATATGAATATGTTGGTTTGTCGTGGTGCTAGATTTTCTTATTTTCTTCTTTTGATATTCACAGTTCCAATTGTATGTGAGGCTGATTATATACTACATCTTTGGTTGAAAACAGTTCCTCAATATGCACCTATATTTCTACGCCTAATGTTATTTGGTACCTTAATGACATTATTAGGTAACACGATGCTTACAGCCATACAGGCAACAGGAAATATAAGAATGTATCAACTTTGTATAACAATTATTGGCTGTTTCGTATTCCCTCTTACATGGATTGCCTATAAATTAGGACTTCCTCCAGAATCTACGTATGTAATATACATCGTCATTTACTTTCTTTTAAATTTTGTAAGAGTTTATATAGCAAAAGGATTGATGAATTTCCCCGTACGACTATATTTATTTGATGTCGTTTTTCGGGTCGTGATTGTTTCTATCATTGCATTCATTTTACCATTATTGGTTCTACATTATTTAGAGCCGGGATTTATTCGCTTGTGCATATCTTGTATAGTTGGTTTGATTTCCTCTTTGCTGACAATCAATATATTAGGATTAGAACAGGTGGAACGAGAAATAATATATAAGAAAGTATCAAATTTCTTGTTCAAATTGAAATTTTATAAATAGTATTTATGTCTTACAAGCAATATATTAAACGAGGACTCAAGTATATTTTGAATGGCATGCCTATTCAGAATATTACAGCAAATATATTTTATCTTCAACCTGACAATCGTTTAACAGGTAGAAGAATTATTGTAACAGGAGGAGGAAAAGGATTAGACGCGGCTATGGCGACCAAATTTGTGTCTGAAGGTGCCTCAGTATTGATTTCCGGACGAAATGAAAAAATATTGAAAGAAAAAGCAGAACAAATAGGTTGTAAATATCTTACTCTAGATGTTCAGGACACAAATAGCTTTGATAAGTTCATTCATGATGCAGACAGAATCTTGGGCGGTGTGGATAGTCTTGTCAATAATGCCGGTATATCTCTACATGAGCCGACATTCTTTGATGTTACGTCTGAAACGTTCGATACACAAATCGCGACAAATCTCAGAGGCGGATTTTTCCTTACTCAAAGTTTCACAAAACTGCTTTTACATGAGAAAAGAAAAGGTAATGTGTTGTTTATCTCATCAGAGACTGGTGAAACAGTAGACATACGTCCTTATGGATTTACGAAGGCAGCTATAAACAGTATGGTACAAGGACTTGCATGTCTGTTTGTCAAAGACGGCATACGTGTTAATGCTGTAGCCCCGGGTATAACGGCTTCTGATATGACTGGATTAAAGGCAGACGGAAATCTATATTTAGGATGTAATGCAATCAATCGTGTGTATCTTCCAGAAGAAGTTGCCGAGACAGCCTGCTTCCTTTTGTCAGATGTATCAGGATGTATTTCGGGACAAGTGATTGTTTGTAATAATGGAAGAACTATAAATCCACGATGGAAATAAAGACAAGAAATTATAAATTAGATGCATTGAAGATGTGTCTGATTGTTTTAGTAATATTTGGTCATATACCATTACTTGATGGATTTATTGATTTGTATCTACCAGGTAACTATGATTACATGACAATGCATGCAATGAAAGGTATTTATGCTTTTCATATGCCATTGTTTGTTATGCTTTCAGGATATTTTACAAGACAAAAAACGTTAGGAGTACAATTCTTTAAGTCGTTGAAATTATTAAGACTATTTGTGGTATTTCAAATTATAGATATATTCATAAAATATGTTCTTTTAGGTGAAACTTTTTGTTTGCTCGATGCATTGTATCCTTGTTTTGCCTTATGGTATCTGCTATGCCTGTTTTATTGGAGAATGCTTTTATCAATTATTCCACAAAAATGGAATCCGAAATGTATTGTTGCAATATCGTTTTTTATAAGCATTGCTATTGGTTTTATAAAAATAGATGGAATTATGGGGCTTCATCGTTTTTTCAGCTTTATGCCCTATTTTATGATAGGCCATTATTATGGAGAGCAGATACTTAAATATTCTGAGGGGAAAAAAGCCTATACTTGCTATAGAAAAATTATTATTATTGTAATGTTTCTTGTACTGATGGGTTTTGTTTCGTTAAATCCATACTGGCTTGATTGTATAATACAACCATATGGAAGTTTGAAGATGTCTGTTATAAGATTTGCATACTTGTGCTATTCTCTTTTATTATGTTATATGTTGTTTTGTATTTTTAATTTCAAGCATGATTGGAATGGAAGTACATTGTCTAAATTGGGGTGTGAGACATTATTCTTCTATCTTTTACATCCATATGTTCTTTATGTAATAACAATATTTATTGTCGGACCAGGAGGAAAAATAAATATATTTGACTCTATTATGATAACGGTATTTACCGTAGTAGTCTTATTATTAATGGGAAAAATTAAGATAATTCATTTGCTTATAGAATAATGGAATCACGATTCAAATATACAAATGAACGCAATGTTCAAATTGTTATAGCCTTATTGAAAGCACACGGCATACACCGAGTGATTGCATCACCTGGAACAACGAATATGACATTTGTAGTCAGCATTGAGAACGATCCGTGGTTTCATGTATGGTCTTCTGTTGATGAGCGCAGTGCCGCCTATCTTGCTTGTGGTATGGCAGCAGAGACAGGCGAACCTGTTGTAATCAGTTGTACAGGTGCTACAGCATCTCGTAACTATATGCCTGGCTTAACAGAATCCTATTATAGAAAATTGCCAATACTTGCAATCACTTCGACACGTGGAAATCATCAGGTTGGTCATCTTATCGACCAACAGATTGACCGCCGTAAACTTCCGAATGACATTGCTATGGAAAGCGTCACCATTCCTGCGGTCAAGGATAAGGAAGATGAGCGTTTTTGTGAAATAGAAACAAACAAGGCCATATTGGCATTGAAACTCAATGGTGGTGGACCGGCACACATCAATTTATATACTAAATACAGTCAGGATTTCAGTGTTACTGAAATTCCTTATGTAAATGCTATATATCGTCATACTATATTTGACAAAAAGTTGCCTGATATTCCTAAAAATGGCAGGATTATTATTCTTGTAGGATCGCATGCCAATTTCTCCGAACGCCTTACGGCAGCTGTTGATAAATTTTGTGCTACTTATGATTCTGTAGTATTGTGTGACCATACAAGCGGTTATCGTGGAAAATATGAAGTTCACTATCAGATTGTGTGTGGGCAAAAACAATGGCATTCGCCTTTAGCAAACGCCAACTTATGTATTCATATTGGTGAAGTTTCCGGGAATCAATTCAATGTATATGCAGCACACACATGGCGTGTGAGTCCAGATGGCGCATTACGTGATACATTCGGTAATCTTCGACGTGTATTTATGATGCCAGAGGAAGAGTTCTTTGAAAGATATGCAGAGGATAATGCAAGTCATACAGAATTATTGGAGGCAATGACGGCAGAGGTTGAGAATGTTAAAGAAAAACTGCCGGAACTTCCTTTTAGCAATATTTGGATGGCACAGCAAATGTATAATAAACTTCCTGAAAATTGCGAGTTGCATTTTGGAATATTACATAGCCTTAGAGCATGGAATTTCTTTAAACTACCGGCTGGTATACAAGCTAAATGCAATGTTGGAGGTTTTGGTATAGACGGCGGTTTATCGACAATGATTGGTGCTTCTTTTGTTCAACCTGAAAAAGTTTTTATTGGCGTTTTCGGCGATTTGGCCTTTTTCTATGACTTGAATGTAATAGGTAATAGACATGTTGGTAATAATGTGCGTATTCTCCTTATAAATAATGGAAAGGGTAATGAGTTCCGCAATTATAATCATCCTTGTTATTTCCTCGGTGAGGAGGCAGACCTGTATGTAGCTGCTGCCGGTCATTATGGTAATATGTCTAACAAGTTGGTGAAAGATTACGCTACGGATCTTGGATATGAATACTTGACTGCCAGCAACAAAAACGAATTTAACGCAGTTATAGACAGATTCATCACTCTGGAAGTTACCGACAAACCGATGATATTAGAGGTATTTACTCAAACAGAAGATGAAAGTAATGCCTTGGAACGAATATTAAATGTCATATCGGATTCAAAATTGGTAATCAGAAACTCTATTAAGCAGACTGCAAAAAATATTCTTGGTAAGAATGGATATGAAGTAATAAGAAAAATTGTGCATAAATAATTTTATGAATTATAATTATGAAGATTGCAATATTGACGTTGCCTCTGCATACTAATTATGGCGGTATCTTGCAATGTTATGCCTTGCAGACAGTATTAGAACGTATGGGACATAAAGTTCGTGTATTGTCAAAACCTCGATATGGGCGTTCTTATTATATAAGATATCCAATGGCTGTGTGTAAACGTTTATTTAAGCGTTTTATTTTAGGAAAGAATGTCGCAATATTTAAAGCTCCTCATGAAATAGTTAGACAATATACAGATAAATTTATACACAAGTATATTCATCAATATACAAAAAGGTTATGGACTGATAAAATAGCCTCATGTTTCGATGCGATTGTCGTAGGCAGCGATCAGGTGTGGCGTCCCCTATATTATCATCCGATAGAAGAAACTTTTTTGTCCTTTTTAGGGGGGGCCAAAATTAAACGCATTTCTTATGCTGCTTCATTTGGTGTTGATAATTGTGAATATACAAAAGAACAAATAGAAACTTGTTCTTCTCTGTTGAAAAAATTTGATGCAGTTTCGGTTCGTGAATCATCTGGCATAAAGCTATGTCAAGAGTGTTTTGGTGTAAAAGCAGTTCAAATGCTAGACCCAACATTACTAATTTCAGTGGATGATTACAGAGCTTTAATAAAAAAAGGAAAAACTCAATCTTCAAAAGGCAATATGCTAGTCTATATGTTAGACCGAACGAAAGAAAAAGAAGATTTGGTTGAGCGTATATCTAAAGAAAAGGGATTAACACCATTTTGGATGAGTAGCGATATTGATAATGATATGCTTACATTAGAGCAGCGTATCAAGGTGCCGGTTGAGCAATGGCTTCGCAGTTTCGATGATGCTGAGTTTGTATTGACAGATTCCTTTCATGGATGTGTCTTTTCCATAATTTTTGGGAAACAGTTCGTTGCTATAGGAAATAAGGAAAGAGGTTTGGGTCGCTTTAATTCTCTTTTGAAAATGTTTTCTTTAAATAATAGATTGATTTTATCTCCTGATGAATATAAAGAAAATCTGACATTAATAGATTACACTCAATTACAAGAAAAACTGTATATTCTTCAAAATCAGTCAATTTTATATTTGACTAAAAATATTTGAAAAAATGAATCCTATAATTTCTATCATAGTACCTGTGTATAATGGAGATAAATATTTATCACGCTGTGTGGATAGTATTCTGAATCAGACATTTCATGATTGGGAATTATTGCTAGTTGATGATGGTAGCACTGATAAATCTGGTGAAATTTGTGATGAATACGCTACAAAAGATGATAGAATAAGAGGGCTACATAAATCAAATGGTGGTGTAAGTTCTGCAAGGAATTATGGAATACGTCACTCGCGTGGAAAGTGGTTGACATTTATTGATATAGATGATTATGTGCAAGATTCTTTCTTGGAAATATTAATTAAAGAAGCAAATTCTGTCGATATGGTCGTTTCTGGCGCATATTATATTAATGACAGAAAAGCTTTTCTTCCTCCAAACAGATTATTTAATATGTCTGATGATTTGTTGTTATTAGATGAACAATTATGTTCAATATATTTAATGACATGTTGGGCTAAATTCTTTAAAAGAACTTTCATTATAAATGAAGGTATTTACTTTGATATTTCATTGAGGATAGGTGAAGATACAGATTTCGTATTACGATATTTAAAACAAATAAGAAGTATAAAATTTGTACATATTGCGCTTTATAATTATAACGACGAAGAAAAAAATAAATTATTCAAATATGCTTTGAGTGCCAATGATTTTAGTAATCATTTATCTTTGATTTTAGACAGTTTAAATCAATTGAAGAAAAAATATAATTATTCATTTTGCAAATTTAATTATTTGTTGAATGACTACTATAGTCGTTTGTTCTTTATATATTTGATGAATCTTAAAAACTATCGTAATTTTTATAAAGAACATAGAAATTATGGACGTAGTAAAGTAAAATATATGCCGGATTCTTTTAAGAAAAAGGTGCTATTCTTCTTTTTTGTTTATTGTTCACCTATTTCATATTTTTTATTTATTCTGTATAGAAAAAAATATTGTCTATGCAACGTAACTGTTCAATAGATATAGTCAAAGCACTTGCTGCATTATTGGTTATATGCATACATACAGGTTACCCTTCTCTAATTGGTGATTATGTGGTTGCATTGTGCCGTATTGCTGTACCATTGTTTTTATTGATATCAGGATATTATTATCAAAATGTTATAAATAAAAAGAAAATTACGGATTATTGTAAGAAGATATTTGGATTGACATTCTTTTCTAGTCTTTTTTATTTTATTGCATTTGACAAAAATATAGATTATTTGCTCGTCTTTAGATGGGATAAGATGCTTATTTTTAATTTTCCTATTGCTGGGGATCATTTATGGTATCTTTTCTCTTTAATAAATGTTTTGGTAATTTTAGCTGTTTGTCACAAAATAAAGGATAGATTGTTTTGCCTTATACCATTCTTGTTGTTAGGAAATTATATTTTAAGCTTTTCCCCGAAGTTTTGGTTATATCGTAATTTTCTATTTACTTCATTGCCATATTTCTTAATTGGAATGTATATTTATAAATATAATAAACAAATTCTTGCTTTATTAAAGAAGAATACGCTGATTTATATTTTTATTATAGGTTTGATTTTGCTGGCTTTTGAAGTCTTTATGTACAAACTTTTCGACTTAATTTATATTAGAGATCATTATCTGATGACTCCTATATTAGCTATGGCGATTTTCAATTATGCTTTGGTTGTTAAAAAACAGAAGAAAAATATTTTAAGTATTATAGGGAAGAAATATTCTACATATATTTATATTTTACATATTTTCATTTTATCTTACTATCGTCAGATTAAGAGCATATTAGATTATAACGATAATTATGTTTCTTATATTAAACCATTAATAATTTTTATATTAACACTTCTTGTTTCTTTTATAATATTACAAATATATAATCTTTTCAAAAGATGTTACATAAATATCAAGAAGTTATACGTTTCAGTATAGTCGGAATTTTAGCAACAGGTATCCACTATGGAATTTATTTATTACTGAATCGTTTTATTTTGGTATGGCTTGCTTATACAATAGGCTATGTCATAAGCTTTATATGTAATTTTTATCTAACAAGCATATTTACATTTAAATCAAAAGTGACAATAAAAAAAGGTATAGGATTTATCTTTTGTCACTTAATCAATTATATTTTACATCTCTTTTTCCTAACCTTTTTTATATGGGTTGGAATAGAAAAGAATTATGCGCCGATTCCTGTATATTTAATCGTAATACCAATTAATTTTTTGTTAGTTCGGTTCGTATTTAAGAATAAAAAAATATGAAGAAAATATCTATACTGATTCCTTGTTATAATGAGGAAGCCTCGTTGCCATTACTTTATACAGAATTGGTAAAAGTCATGGATTCATGTAAGTCTTATGATTGGGAAGTGCTATTCATAAATGATGGATCTTGTGATAATACATTGTCTCTCATTAAAAAATTACGTCAAAATGATGTAAGAGTATCATATATTGATTTGTCAAGAAATTTTGGAAAAGAAAATGCAATGTTGGCAGGTTTTGATTATGTTACAGGAGATTGTATGGTTATTATGGATGCCGATTTACAAGATCCGCCATCATTAATATTAGAAATGGTCAAATATTGGGAAGAAGGATATGAAGATGTATATGCAAAGCGTAATGACCGTGGAAAAGAAAGTTGGTTAAGAAAAAATCTTTCATTGTTGTTTTATAAAATATTGAAGCATTCAAGTCGCTTTGATGTATTGACTAACGTGGGTGATTTTAGATTGTTAGACAGATCTTGTATAGAGGCATTGAAGAAATTGAGGGAAAGTGAGAGATATACTAAAGGAATGTTCTGCTGGATAGGATTTAAGAAAAAGGAAATTATATTTAACCGTGGTGATAGAGTGGCTGGTAAAAGTAATTGGAACTATTGGAATCTTTTCAATCTAGCTATCGAAGGAATAACTTCTTTTACAACAATACCATTACGCATATCTACGCTTTTGGGATTTGCTATAGCATTCTTGTCATTAGCTCTAATGTTATTTTATTTCTTTAAAGCAATCATTTGGGGAGATCCTATCCAAGGATTTCCGACGTTAGTGGTACTCATACTTTTTTTAGGTGGCATTCAATTATTGTCAATAGGTATCTTAGGAGAATATTTGGGAAGAGTATTTAATGAATCAAAGCATCGTCCGGTATATATAGTCCGAGAATATAATTATGAAAAGATTTATTCTAACATATAAACGATGAAAAAAGGAGATTATATTTTTATTGCTGTAGTCTTTTTCGCCTTCTATCTGCTAAATAGATTTAGTGTCTTAATTGGTGATGACTATTGGTATTGTTTCTATGGATTAGATTCTGATGGTACAAAGCTATTCGTAAATAGTATTGGTGATGCTCTTCGTGGGCAGATCTATGCCTATACAACACACAATGGTAGAATTATAGTCCATACTTTAACTTCGTATTTTTGTGGAGTTCTTGGAATGAATATTTTTAAAATATTCAATTCTATAGTTTTCATATTAATGTTTTATGGAGTATTAAAATTATCTAGAAAATATATTGGCTATAAAATATGGGATAAGTATTTAATCATTTTTATGTTATTTGTATTAATGCCTTATCCTGGACAGATTTTTTGGGGGTCAATCGCTATGTCTATAAATTATTTATGGACATCATGCGCTGTTATATATTTTTTGATATTCTATGAATATATAAAAGAGTATAAAATTGAGTATAGTCTATTTAGAAACATTGTTGTATTTATAATTTCAGTATTAATAGGAAGCTTACAAGAAAGTTTTACTATCGGTATCAGTGGAGCATTATTCTTATATTACTGTTTTCATTATAAAGAATTTAAAGGTACAATTTCCTTTTTTATAACAGGATTGTGGATTGGTACTGCTATTGTTACCTTTGCTCCAGGTAATTTTGTTAGATTAGAAAATGTTAATGATTCTGGAAATGTTTCTGGTATTATATCGGCTTTCTCTAATTTCGCAAGATTATTTACAGATACAAAATTAATGATTATTGCAATTGTGCTATCTATAATATTGCGAGTTAAAGACCGATTACAATTTTACAAATTCTATAAAGAAAACTTTATTTATATATGGAGTATTATATTTAACGGTTTTTTAGTCTTGGTATCTTATTCTGGGGAACGTCAATTAACAAGTATTGAATTATTCTCTTTAATTCTTACTTTAAAATTATTGCTATTTTTTGACAATCCTATTAGAATAAAAAAAATAGAATATGTATATAGCATTTTACTTTCTTTAGCATGTTTGCTTCTTTATTATCCTGTGTACAATGATAGAAAATCTGCATTTAACGCATATACAGGATTAATAAATAGTGATGTTGTAAATCATATAATCGTTAATCGTAGTTATATCGAAATGCTTAGATATTGTAAGTCAGATTTATTATTTTCTAGGTATACGTATTTAATAGATTTTGAGGATTGGGTATATAAAGGATTTTCTTTATTGAAATCAAAAGGAAAAGATTGTAATTATGTTACTGCTATTCTTCCTGATTTTCAAGGAAATATTCTCAACCAGTTTTATAAATATAAAAATAAAAATGGAATCTATTATAATGCAGATAATCAATATTATTTTTTTAGAAAACCAGTATACGAATCATTACATAAAGTGGAAATATCATCAGAACCGTTAACATTTTTAGGGAAAATTCGAGCTTGCATCCTAAGGATGAAGGATGGCTATAAAATAGATGTAACTAACGAATTACGTTTTTTTGAAAAGGATGGGTATAGATATTATATATATTATGTAATGAATTATAAAGTATTTGATTTCTTATTAAAATAATTTTATATTAAATATGTAATGATAATCATAATCTGGCAGAATAATGTTATGTAAGTCTGAGTCTTTACAGTTAAAGGGAACTGCAATACTAATGATGGTATTGCTCCATTTGTTTAACCGACAGGAGAATGTTGAAAAGTGTATCATTAGTATAAACTTTTTAGGAGAACCATTAGTTAGTCAGCTGGCTAAATTTGTTGAGATATGCGTTCCGCTATATTTATTTTTGAGTGGATATGGTTTGTATTTACTATTCCATAAGAATGGAAGCATTTTTCCTATCAAAAGGATTTTGAAACTATATTTTATTTTTTGGACTTGCTTTCTCGTTTTTATTCCTTTAGGATGCTTTCTTGTTTCTAAATTTTATCCTGGTGATTGGATAATTTTTATTGAAAATGTTACTGCATGGAAGACTAGTTATAATTGGGAATGGTGGTTTATTTTCCCATACATACTATTATTGCTTACTTCGAACATTCTGTTTCATTGTATAAGTCGTTGGAATTTTCTTACAAGCTTTTTGTTCTCTTGTATAGTTTATGTTATTTCATATTTGATTATATCATTATACAAGCCACAGTTAGTAGAATATTTTGCATTATATAATTTCTTTGAATACTTGAGAATGTTATGCAGTTTTATGTGGGGAGCTTTATTCGCAAAATATGATTTGTTTTACAAAATAAAGAATACAATTAAATTGAAAGGCCTATGGACTAATGTATTGATGCTTTTTATATTAGCGTGTGCATTCTTTTTAAGAGCCATAATATCAATTCATGCCGCGAGTGTTCTCTTTATGATAGTTTTTGCTTGTTGCTTTTATATGATGAAGAAGAGCCGTAATATAGAAAACTTTTTCATGTTGGTGGGAAAACATTCTACAAATATTTGGCTGGTTCATACATTCTTTTGCTATTATTATTTTCATGACTTTATTTATGGACTTAAATATCCAATTTTAATTTATATTGTAACTTTTGGATTTAGTTTTATTTCATCTGTGGTGATAAATAAAATATATCGCCTGTTGTTTGGAAAAATGGATAGCTATATATTGCAACTAAAAAAATAATAAGGATGAGGATTATTGTTAATATGGCCTGTGGCCTAGCAAATAGGATGTTTCAGTATAGCTATTATCTTTTTCTGAAGCATAAAGGCTACAATGTAAAAGTTGATTTTTATAATTCAGCGAAATTGGCTCATGAAAAGGTTTCATGGAATGATATTTTTCCAGAAGCAAAAATCAAGCAGGCATCATTTTTTGATGTATTAAAGTCAGGAGGCGGGTCTGATCTGTTCTCAAAAGTTCGTAGGAAATATTTACCGATTCTTTCAAGTGTCGTTAATATGTCTACTGCATTTGATGCGAATTTGCCTGATGAGAATAAAAAACTACAATATATAATAGGTGTATTTCAAAATGCCAATATGGTTGAGGCTGTGGAAGATGATGTGAAACGTTGTTTTAAATTTCAGCCTTTTGCAGATGAGAGAAACATAAATTTGCAAAAAGAAATGCAATCGTGTGAGTCTGTTGCCATACACGTCCGTAAAGGAAAGGACTATGCACAGCGTATTTGGTATCAGAACACATGTCCGATAGAATATTATCAGAAGGCAATCCGACTGATTTCAGAAAAGGTGAATAACCCTAAGTTATATGTTTTTACTGATAATCCTGAATGGGTGAAAGAACATTTTAAGGATTTTCCTTACACATTGGTAGAAGGAAATCCTGCTAGTGGTTGGGGTAGTCATTTTGATATGCAGCTGATGAGCGTATGTAAACATAATGTTATATCAAACAGCACATACAGTTGGTGGAGCGCGTTTCTGAATGAGCATAATGAAAAAATAGTTATAGGACCTAAGGTGTGGTTTAATCCTGACAGCTGTTCTGAATTTACATCTGAAAGAATCTTGTGTAAAGACTGGCTGTCTGTATAAAATTAAATTAGAATGGAGTATAGTGTTTCTGTGATAATACCTGTCTATAATGTCGGGAAGTTTATTGAGCGTTGTGTGCGGTCACTTATGGAGCAGACAATGGATAATGTAGAATATATCTTTGTTGACGATGCTTCACCTGATAACAGTATACAGATATTGCAAAAAGTTCTTGCAGATTATCCTAACCGCCGTGACAATGTGAGGATACTGACTCATGCTGAGAATAAAGGCTTGCCGGCAGCTCGCAATACAGGTCTGGCTGTAGCAACGGGAGAATATATTTTCCATTGCGATAGCGATGACTTCGTGGAAAAGGATTTGCTTTCAACTTTATATGAGACTGCATGCAATGAGAATGCTGACATAGTTTGGAGTGACTATTATATATCTTATCCAAATAATGAACGCTATCTGAAACAGCCTTCCTATGATACTCCAGAGGCAGCTTTGAAAGGTATGCTTCATGGCAGAATGAAATATAATGTATGGAACAAACTTGCCAAGCGCAGCTTGTATATTGAATATAATATAGAGTTTCCTGCAGGATATGCCATGGGTGAAGACATGACGATGATGTTTCTTTTCTCTTATGCAGAAAAGGTGGCATATGTGGGAAAGGCTCTCTATCATTATGTTTCTAACTGTTCTTCAATGACAAATGTTCCGAAGCCACAGCATCTTGTCGAACTTAAGCATAATTCAGACCGTGTGCTTTCGTTTTTGGAAAAGCGTTATAATGGTACATGGTGTGAGGAAGGATACTCATTTATGCTGTTGATGAAGTGGCCTTTCCTGACAGGACACAACAGTAAATTGTTTTCGTTTTGGAAAGAGTGGTATCCAGAGGCAAATAGACATATTTGGAATAGTAAGGATGTTGCGTGGAGAATACGTTTTATTGAGTCTTGTGCTGCTCATGGCCAATTTTGGTTAGTCAAGCTGCACGATTGGATAATTCTGCGTTTCCTTTATAGTTTGATGTATAAAAATTGATATTAATAAAACTAATTGTTTGTGGAATTAAATTTAATGTTGTTCAATTTGATTCAATGGTAGATTTATTCCATTTGTTAATGAGATAAACAGAAAGTTATGAAAATAATACAAGTGTTGCTGACTCTTGTTTTAACCAGTTTTTTCTTCTTCCCTTTTTATACTACTTTTCTGCCTACAATTAACACTAAAATGATTGTGGCTGCTTTAGGAGGAATACTGTTGTTAGTGAAGTTGGCACGAACTGGAAGCGCACAGATAGACAAAGGCATTTTTTCAGTGTCGTTATGGGCTGCTTTGGTGTCTTTAGTCAGTCTGATGTCAATGGTGTTAAACAATACTCCGGATGACTCTTATCTTGGTTATGTCGTGTCAATGTGGGTATGGTTGTCTGCAGCTTATTTTGTAGTTAGTGCAATCAGATTCACGCATGGGTCAGTAACAATAGAACGAGTCTGTGTATATCTGATTTCTGTCGGGGTGTTGCAGTGCTTATTGGCTGTTGCCGTAGATACGATACCAACTGTTAAAGTTTTCGTTGACAGCATACTTGAAGGTGAAGGCTTTATGGGTAAAAATGAAGACCGCCTTTATGGTTTGGGGTGTGCCCTCGATGTTGCCGGAACACGATTCTCTGCATTATTGATAATGATTGCTTTTCTGTTGCCTAAGGCAGCGCAAAAGGAAAGAAGTGAGTTATATCTTACCTTACTTCTTACAGCATTCTGTATATTGGTTAGTATAGGAAGTATTATTGGACGAACAACAGTAGTTGGTGCCGTGTTGTCGCTTTTGTATATTTTTTATGTGCTTTGCTTCAAGAAGAATATTACAGATACGGCCCGTAATAAGTTAGCTCGCTGGATTGTATGTGGATTGTGTGTAGGCTTTGTCGTTGCTGTCTGTTTGTATAATGTTAGTCCGCAATGGCAGAAATATTTTCAATTTGGCTTTGAGGGTTTCTTCAGCTTAGCAGAAACAGGACGTTGGGAAGTACATTCAAATAGCCAATTAGCAGACCAGTTTATTTGGCCTGATAATATGTGGACTTGGATAATAGGTGATGGATATATAGCTTCAACAACTATTGATCCGTATTATATCGGTAAAACATGGACAGGCTTTTACAAAGGTACGGACGTAGGATATTCACGTTTCTTATTCTATTTTGGTCTTATCGGCTTAACAACATTTTCACTTTTCTTTGTGAAAACATGTCAGGTCTGTGCTGATAGAATAAAGGAATATAGAGATATGTTTATAATATTCTTGATGATAAATTTCATTGTGTGGCTTAAAGTTTCAACAGACATATTTGTTGTATTTGCTCCTTTCTTGTGTTTATCTGCACTAAAAAAGAAGAATGTCAAGAATTAGTAGAACAATGAAAATCATATATTGCACCCATTCAACATACAATCCCGGCGGAATGGAGCGTGTGCTGCTGAACAAGGTAACGTATCTCTCGCAGATTTGCGGATGGGATGTTTCCATTGTTACTACAGACCAGCATCAGCGGCCGCCGTTCTATCCGTTTCCTGATAATGTTAGGATGACAGATCTGGACATAAATTATTCGGATGACAACGACAGGGGAGCATGGAGAAAGATAGTAGGATATCTGCGCAAAAGAAAGGAACATAAACGTAAGCTGGCGGAGCTGCTGAAAAGGGAGAAGGCTGACATTGTGGTATCGCTATATCCGTCGGAATCGTCATTTATTCCCGATATAAAGGACAGCAGCAAGAAGGTGCTTGAGCTGCATTACTGCAAGTTCTTCCGTCTGCAATACGGACGAAAGGGACTGTTGGGATGGATAGACAAATGGCGCACACGGCAGGATGAACGTATTGTAAGAAGGTTTGACAAGTTTGTTGTACTGACGAACGAAGACCGCGGTTATTGGGGCTGTCTGCCGAACATAGAGGTTATACCTAACGCGGCAATGCATGTGAGCGACCGCTATTCGGATGTAACAGCGAAGCGGATAATTGCCGTAGGCCGACTTGACTATCAGAAAGGTTTTGACAGACTGATACGTGCGTGGGAGATAGTTCAGCGCAACTCTTATTTTGCCGACTGGCGTCTCGACATCTTCGGTCAGGGAGAATGGCAGGAAATGCTGCAGCAGATGATAGACGAAAGAAATTTGCAGGACACAATTCGGATAAACCGTCCGACAAAACAGATTGGCGATGAATATGTGAGGAGTTCGATGCTTGTGATGAGCTCCAACTATGAGGGCTTTCCGATGGTGATGATAGAGGCTATGGCCTGTGGGCTTCCTGTAGTCTCATTTGATTATAAGTGCGGTCCAAAGGACATCATCAAGGATGGTGAAAACGGTTTGCTGGTCAGAAACGGAGACATTCAGGCACTGGCAGATGCCATGATGAAGGTTATGGTTGACCAGGATTATAGAAAGAGACTATCGAAAAACGCTCTAAATGTTGTTTCCACTTATTCAGAAGAAACGGTAATGAATAAATGGATAAGCATGTTTACTTCTTTGACTGAGAGATGAAAAAGCTACTTCAGATAAATCCTGTGTTACGTGTCTCTACCTCAACGGGACGCATAATGCAGGAAATAGGCGAACTGGCCCTGCAGAACGGGTGGGAGAGTTATATCGCTTACGGCAAGGGACGCGACGGAATAAAACCTTGCAAATCGGAGATTATTCCTGTTGGCGGTATATACAGCACTCTATGGCATGGCGTTCAGACGCGTTTGTTTGACAGGCATGGCCTGGCTTCAACGCACGCAACTCATGAGTTTGTCAGACAGATAGACCGGATAAATCCGGACATAATACATATACACAACATTCATGGCTATTTCCTGAATTATCGTGTCTTGTTCGATTACCTGTCGAAGTGTGGCAAACCTGTTGTGTGGACCGTTCACGACTGTTGGCTTTACACAGGGCATTGTTATTATTACTCTTATGCCGGATGCGACAAGTGGCAGACTGGATGCGGAAATTGTCCACAACGGAAGGATTTTCCTGCAAGTCTTGTATTTGACAGAAGTAAACGAAACTTTGAGGATAAAAAGGCAGCTTTCACATCAATGCCCAGGGACAAGTTTGTCATAGTGCCTGTTTCCGACTGGATAAGGACGGAGATGTCAGAGTCGTTTCTGAGTGAATATCGTTTCCGTGTGATTCATAACGGCATAAATACCGATATCTTTAATGTCTGTCCCGACAAAGAGGTTATTGAGAAATATGGACTGAAAGGAAAACGCATATTCTTAGGTGTGGCAAGTATATGGAGCAGAGAGAAGGGGCTGGATGATTTTATGCAATTGAGCAAACTGCTGAATGATGATGAGGTTATTGTGCTCGTAGGAATGAAAGAAGAGGAAAAGAAGAAACTTCCACGGAACATAATCGGAATAAGCAGGACCGAAAATATTCATCAGCTTGCTCAGTTGTATTCAGTTGCCGATGCCTTTGTCAATCCCACGTGGCAGGATAATTATCCTACGGTGAACTTAGAGGCTATATCATGTGGCACGCCCGTGGTGACTTATCGTACAGGAGGCAGCGTTGAGGCCATAACAGATTCTACGGGACTTATAGTAGAACAGGGGAATGTGAAAGGACTGCTTGAGGCTGTGCGTGCCATCTGTCAGCGTGGAAAAGACTTTTATCAAAAATCATGCAGGCAATATGCCCTTCAGAATTTCAAGAAGGAAGAACGCTATGCCGATTATTTTTGTTTATACGAGGAATTGATGAATACTTAAAAACCAGATCGGTTTAAAGAGTTTAAGTATACCGTTTTTTCAGCTTATTCAGATATTTATTTTTTCCGTTTTATTTCCTTTTGGTGTCTGTATTGCATGTCTTGCTGCACCTTGGATAAAACGGACAGATGTTTATTTTGCGTAAACTGATGAAACGACTGAACTCTTTTCTTGAGTGACCGGTGAAAAATAATTTACTATGAATACACTGAAAAACTGTCAAGAAGACCTGGTGTCATTGACAAAAAGGGAAAAGTCGGTTGTCCAACGCCGGCAGGCTTTACATAAGAAATATGAGGAGGCGGTGAAGCTATATGCTGAAACGGACAAACCTTTGAAAGAAATAGCAGAAATCTGTAATGTTTCTGTAGGTGGATTAGGCAGTTATCTGCGGCGTTACTGGCGTGAACTGGTCTTTAGACACCACGGAATATCTGTGAATAACAGCAGTTTGCAGAATGTGAAAATAATAGAGACGGGAAAGCAGAACATTAATGCCCACATGAAGTATAAGGATGCTGTAGCTGCATGTGATTCATTGACATTTATTGACCTGAATATTTCTCAAATTGCACGCAAGTATGGTCTGGATGCAACAGCGATGGCCAATTTTATGCGTATACATTATCATGACACATTAGTGTGGCGCGAGAAAGTGCGCAAGCAGCTTGGAATAAATGACAATACAGCTCATGGCGCCCGTAAGAAGTGCATCAAACAATATGCTGAGGCCGTGAGAATGTATAAAGAGACAGACATGACAATGTCGGAAATCGCTGAGGCGTGCAAGGTTTCGCTCAGCGGCTTCAGTCAGCATATGAGATTTTATCATAGCGACATTCTCAAGCAGAAACGGCAGCGGCGTAAAGTGGCAGAGGCAACCAAGACTTTTGGCAAACTGACAGGCAACGGAAGAATGTATAAACCTGCTCCTGCAACGGAAAAGAAATATGCTGAGGCTTTAGACTTATATAAAAACACGACGATGACCATGAAAGACATTGCGAAGCATGCCGGCGTTTCGTCAGAAGGCTTCCGGTCTTATTTGCATAAATGGCATAAGAACTTGGTTCTTGAACGTTTGGGCGTTGCAGGCGATGTAGATGAAAATATCGATTTGCGTAAGGCGAAAAGACGTTTAAAGACCGTGGCTGTGAAATATGAAGGCGCAATAGAGAGCCTCAGGCAAAATCCTCGTCCGATAGCTAAGGTTGCCGTTGAATTTGGCTTCCGGCCGGATGTCTTCAGAGAGTATTTGAATAAGCATGAGCCGGAGCTGGCAGCCAGACAGGGTATGACGTGTTCTGCATCAGGAAAGAAAATATCCCGAAGGAGTGAGGAAAAATATTTCGTCGCGATGAAGCTGTATGAAACAACGCCGGAGAGTCTGAAATCTATTTCCAGACGGCTGGGCTTGACATATAATAGTCTTGGAGGCTATATCCGGCGTAATTATCCGGAAGTGATAAGTCGTCATCGTGATTTGCTTTGATGTATGTTTGTTACCAATCAAATTAACTGAACTTAAATTAAGCAGACGCTGATTCTGCTTTTCGGCAAATGTCGAAAGAGAAACTTATATGATTAACAATAATTTTAGAGTATTACAGTTGGGTAAGTTTTACCCGATATGTGGTGGTGTGGAAAAAGTCGCATACGACCTGATGTCTGGATTGTCGGAGCAGAATGTGTATTGTGATATGATGTGTGCTGCCACAAATGGTGAAAGTAGAATTATTTCTGTGAATGAGCATGCAAAAGTCATCTGTTGCCATACGTTGGCGAAGATAGCTGCCACGATGATTTCTCCTGCAATGATTTTTGCGTTAAAGAAAGTACAAGACCAATATGATATTATACATGTGCACCATCCTGACCCGATGGCCTGCCTGGCTTTGCTGTTGTCTGGATATAAAGGTAAGGTCGTGCTGCATTGGCACAGCGATATTCAGAAACAAAGGATATTGCTGAGATTATATTCTCCGTTACAAAAATGGCTGATAAGAAGGGCTGATAAGATTGTCGGCACGTCACCAGTATATTTGTCTGAATCTCCGTTCTTACGGAAAGTGCAGCACAAGACTGTGTGTCTGCCCATAGGCGTCGACCCTATGTGTCCGGATGCTGCCGGTGTAAGGAAGATAAAAGACAGATATAAAGGAAAGAAGATTATTTTTTCTTTAGGACGTCTGGTAACCTATAAGGGCTACGAATTCCTTATTGCGGCAACAAAATATCTTAAAGACAATTACATGATACTTATCGGCGGTACGGGTGCTTTACGCGAGAAGTTGCAGGAAGAGATAAACTCAATGCATTTGCGTGGAAAAGTCAAGCTGCTAGGACACGTAAGCGACGAGGAACTGCCTTCATATTATGGAGCCTGCGATGTGTTTTGCTTGAGCAGCGTGCAGAAGACAGAAGCTTTCGGCATTGTTCAGATTGAGGCGATGTCATGCGGAAAGCCTGTTGTTGCTACAAAAATTCCTCATTCGGGAGTTTCTTGGGTAAATGCACACGAAGAGTCTGGCATCAATGTCGTTCCCGGTGATGCTTATGCCTTGGCAAAGGCTATTGAGGCCATTGCCGAAAATGGTGCCGCTTACGACAGATACTCAGAAGGAGCCTTAAACAGATACCAAAAGCTATTTACTAAAGAGAAAATGATAGCTAAATGCAAAGAACTTTACGACGGATTAATGAAAGAAACTAAACAATAACTGAAAAACTAATAAACATGAATGATAAAAATAATTGTCAGCACAAGAAAATGTCACTTGGGGCATGTATGTTAAAACGTATTTTTGATGTAATATGCAGTCTTGGAGGCTTGATAGTTACATCGCCTGCTTTTTTGATAATATATTTCTTTATAAAACGTGAAGATGGCGGTCCGGCTATCTTTAAACAGGAGCGTGTCGGATATGGAGGCTTGCCGTTCACGTTGTACAAGTTTCGCTCAATGAACGTCATGTCTGAGGCAGACGGAAAGCCTGCCTTATGCCAGAAAAACGACATGAGACTTACGAAGGTCGGCAACTTCTTGCGTGTACATCATTTAGACGAACTCCCCCAGTTGTGGAATGTCCTAAAAGGAGACATGAGCTTTGTGGGACCGCGTCCGGAGCGTAAATACTTTGTCGACCAGATAAGGGCTATCAACCCTGACTACGAACTGCTCTATCAGCTAAGGCCGGGACTTTTCTCTCCGGCTACATTATACAACGGATATACAGATACGATGGAAAAGATGCTTGAGCGTCTCAGGATGGATCTTAAGTATCTGCGTGAACGTTCATTATGGCTGGATTTAAAGATAATCATACTTACAGTGTCATCGATAATATCTGGAAAGAAATTCTAAATATATTAATGTAATGAATAAAATGGTATTGAACCCTAAAGCAGGGGTTAAACTTAGGAAAGTTGGCAATCAGTATATGATTGTTGAGGCTAATGAAGAAAATGCAAACATGAGCGATGTCTACAGCTTGAACCATACGGCTGCGCTTTTGTGGCAGCAAGTTGAGAAAGGCGGCACCACTCCGGATATGTTGGCTGATTATTTATGCGAGAATTTTGAGATAGACAAAGAAGTGGCAATTAATGACATAGAACGGCAGATGGCCGAGTGGAAGTCTTTTGGTCTGTTGCTTTGAATTTTATATTTGAATGGAGATAAAACAGGACGGCGCCCGACAAGAAAAGCTGCGAAACGTGCTGCTCTTGCTTGTTAGACTGGGGCTGTGGGGTGACCGGGAGGAACACAATACAAGGTTAAATCTTACGGAAGAAGATTGGAACGATGTGTTTCGCCTTGCCATGCAGCACACTGTAACGGGACTTGCATTTCAGGGAGTTTCGCATTTGCCGGACAGTCAAATTCCGCCGCAGTCTCTTCTTGTGAGATGGATGGCAGAAACAGATGCCGTTGAGCGCCGAAATAAAAAAATGAATGGCGTACTTGGCCAGCTTTATAACATATTTTATGAGAAAGGCCTTAATCCGATATTGCAAAAAGGACAAGGCGTGGCCAATTATTACGAGAGTCCGCTGTTGAGGGTATGTGGTGATATCGACCTGTATTTCAATAATAAGAAGGCATGGGACGATGCCTTGGACTTCTTGCGAAAAAACAATATAACGTTTACGAAACAGGCAGATGAGGGCATATCATACAGATGGCAAGGTGTTGACATAGAGCATCATAGCCGCTTGTTTGATTTATATAATCCTTTTCTGCAAGGTTTTGTTCGCAAGTTAGAAGGTCAAAAAGGATACCGGCATACTGCATTGTCAACATATCCGTCGGTCATAGTAACAACGCCGTCTCCATTTTTGGATATATTGTTGCAAAGCCTGCATATCTTGAAGCATTCTGTAAGCCGCGGTATCGGACTCAGGCAGATGTGCGACATGGCTCGATCATGCTATAAGCTGCATGGAGAAATAGATTCAGAAGAGATGAAGGCTGTATGCAAGAAAATAGGACTCCACAGATGGTGTCCGTTGTTGCATACTTTCCTGATAGATTATCTTGGCCTTCCTAAAGACTGTCTACCTTATGAAGACACAGCGCCGTCGGCAGCTCCTCTTGCTGAAATCGTATGGCGTGGAGGTAATTTTGGCCAATATGACAGTATGCTTGTTTCCGAATCTGTTGCTTACAGGCGCAAATTAAATACAATACGTTCATTCATGCGTAATATGCATTTTGCTTCATACTATGCACCAAAGGAAACTTTTTGGTATTTCGTTCAACTGTTGAAGGGACAATTTAAATGACAGCTACTTATTATTTCCGGGTGGCAGGCTTTCCTTTTTCCGTCTCCTTGCCAGGGGCGTGTGATATTGAAGAGCTGCTCCCGTCATTCTTTCCTTTTTATGAGACAAGTATTGGTGCTGAAGAGCCTTTGTTCCGGTTCTTTGCCGTGCCTTTGAGCCAGCTGCCTTGTTCAGAGACAAAGGAGCTGATTGACGAGACCGACAATGACATGGGGCACCTTGTTCTATACGCCTTGTCAGACGGCTATTATATAGAAATCATCAATAACGGTCATTTGCACAGAATGTTTGCCAAGTCTGATTTTTCATCAGTAGAGGCACACATACAGTGGGATGACGTTAATGCCGGAAACGCTCTCTCGTCTCTTATCCGTGTGGCATACGCTCAGGCTATATTGCGCCACGATGCCGTTTCGATACATGCCTCGGCTGTCTTCTGTAACGGACAGGCATATTTGTTCTTGGGAAAAAGCGGAACAGGCAAGAGCACACATTCAGCTCTTTGGATTGAGAACATACCTGGCACGGAACTGTTGAACGACGACAATCCTACTATAAGGATTCTGAACGGTAAGGCATATGCCTACGGCTCTCCGTGGAGCGGCAAGACGGCATGCTATAAAAATGTTTCTTTCCCCGTGGGCGGTATGGTACGCTTGAATCAGGCATCAGAAAATTCGTTTCAGCTGCAGGAAGGGGCCGATGCCTTTGTGGCACTTTATCCTGGCTGCTCTTTTATTGCCAGAGACGAGCACTTACGCAACAGCCTGTATGACACGTTGACCGTATTGGCCGGGAGCGTAACGGTTGGAACTCTTGACTGTCTTCCAGACAAAGATGCAGCACTAATGTGTAATAGAGAACTTACAAGAAAACAATAAAAACAGATAAATCAAATAAAAAAATGAGCAAAAACTTTTTATGGGCAAGTTTGCTTGCCGTATTGATTCTTACGTCTTGCGCGTCACGAAAAAGTTTCGTTTACCTGCAAGACATGCAGATGGGTACAAAATATCCCATTGAGACAAAGTATGAAGCCGTTATCCATGATGATGACAGGCTTAGTATAACAGTCAGCAGTAAAAATCCTGAGTTGGCAATTCCTTTCAACATCAACGGCGGAGCTGTTCAGGTGGGAACAGACGGTAATGTTTCTGCCGCAGCTTCAGGCGGTGCCAAGCAGATGGGCTATCGTGTGGATGTCGACGGCAACATTGATTTCCCCATCCTTGGCAAGATACATGTATCCGGCATGACGGTCAATGCAGCCAAGCAGCTGATAAGAGACAAAATTATTGCCGGAAATTACATCAGTGATCCTATCGTGTCGATAGAGTTTCTCAATTTCAAGTACACGGTATTGGGTGCCGTAGGACACAACGGCACATTCACAGCCAACGGCGACCGTGTTACGCTTATTGAGGCCATAGCTAATGCCGGCGACCTTACCGCCAAGGCGCAGACCAATCGCGTGGCTGTCATCAGAGAAGTCAACGGCGACAGGCAGATGTTCATGCACGACCTTACAAGCAAGGACATCTTTGAGTCACCCTGTTTTTATCTTCAGCAGAATGATATCGTATATGTAGAGCCTAAGTACCGCAAGAAGGACACTGAAGACCGCGGCTGGCAGATCGGTACAACCATACTTTCTGCAATTACGGCAGTTTGTTCAATCTTATGGGCTATTAAGTAAAAAACATCATCTAATTAAGTTTTATGCAAACTAATAATTCTCCCAAGAACGAGCAGAGCGTCAATTTGGTTGACCTGTTCGTTTACTTAGCCTCAAAGTGGAAATGGTTCTTGGTTTCCATTGTTGTATGCGTCGGGATCGCATGGTATAAGTATGCCCGTGCGCCTTTTGTATATTTCCGTTCGGCTACAATTATTATCAAAGACCCTTCAAACAAGACAGCAACGTCAGGATTGGACCGCTTTGATAATATCATCAACAAGACCAACGTGGCCAATGAGATTCTTCAGTTCCGCTCCAAGCGGCTGATGCAGGAGGTGGTAAAACGTGTGCATGCTGATGTCAGCTATCAGATTGACGACGGGCTCCGTACCAACGAGCTCTACACGCAGTCGCCTATGCTTGTGCGCTTCCTTGATGTCATGCCGGAGCATAGCATCAGTCTTGTGATGACGCCAAAGGACAGAAACACCGTCGTGCTGTCTGATATATCCGGATTTGACGCCAAGCCGAGCTACACTCTTCACATGAACGACACTGTGACGCTGGCAAAGGGCGTTCGCGTAGTGGCAACCCGCACCAACTATTATAATGCTTCGTGGATAGACCAGCCAATCCATGTGCACAAGCGTCCGCTCAACTCTGTCGTAAACTATTACAGGTCAGTGTTCGGCATTCAGCAGGAAGATGAAGAGTCGTCTATACTCACCCTCTCGCTGAAGGACAATTCGGCCACACGCGCAGAGGATGTGCTGAACATGCTTATCACGGTTTACAATGAAGAGGCAATCAAGGACAAAAACCAGGTGGCTGTAAACACCGCCAACTTTATCAGTGAGCGTCTGATCATCATCGAGAACGAACTCGGCAACGTTGAGTCAAGCCTCGAGTCGTACAAGCAGCGCAACCAGGTTGTTGACATCTCGTCTTCGGCAAATATGTATATGAACGAGTCGCAGAAATACAATGCCGATGCTCTGGAACTTGAAACGCAGTTGCGTCTTGCTCACTTTATCAAGGACTATCTGACCAATCCTACCAAGGAAACCGACCTCATCCCGGCTAACACCGGTATCGGAGACATGAATATCGAAAATCAGATAAGCTTATATAATAACACTAAACTTAAGCGCGACAGGCTTATAGACGACAGCAGCGAGAACAACCCGGTGGTGCAGGAGCTGAACAACTCGTTGCGTGCGATGAAGCAGAACATCATACGTGCCGTTGACAATATGATTGTAAGCCTGAACGTGAAACGCAACGATGCCCAAAACCGCGAGATGAGGGCACAGAACCGCGTAACGTCTATTCCGCGTAAGGAACGTCAGATCCTTTCTATCGAGCGTCAGCAGAAAATCAAGGAAGCCCTGTATCTGTTCTTGCTGAACAAGCGCGAGGAGAACGCTCTCTCTCAGGCTATGGCCGACAACAATGCGCGCGTCATCGACAGCGCCGACGGCAGCGGCGCGCCTATAGCTCCGCAGCGCAACCGTATCATCCTGCTTGGACTGCTCGTCGGTATAGCTCTTCCCGGCGTAGGCTGCCTGCTCGTGCTCTTTATGGACACACGCGTTCACGGACGTAAAGATGTTGAAAAGGTTATTAGCGTGCCTTTCCTCGGTGAGATACCGATGGACAAGGAGACAGACCGCAGTCAGCACGGCTATCAGCTGATAAAGCCCGATGACGACAGCGTCGTGTC
>ULXB01030237.1_pt1 | contig 26121 bp, 17 predicted proteins | sample 1960901 | NCBI WGS metagenome assembly ULXB01 (sample SAMEA4835828, study PRJEB28245) | human gut metagenome | biome: gut microbiome; material: fecal sample | place: Denmark | collected 2008
TGAACCATTCATTGAACCCCCATCACTTCCAACACCTCTTATCTCACGGTTTCCAGTAATCATCTTATACTGACGCAGCACAAGGTCTGCCGAATAACATGATATTCTCTCTGCCTGAAAGTCATAAGAAATCTTCTGAATCTCAATATTAGCGATACTTCCATCAGACATCATCACAACCATATCCATAATAATCATCACACCAAGGAACTGTGAATCCTCATTCGGAAATACTTCAAGAACAGTAACCTTCTGCCCCAGCAGACAACTTACCAATTCGGAAAGCCTGTCCCTTCTCTCAACCGGATTAAATATCTTCTTAAAAAATGGATCATACAATAACGGAAGTGACTTCCTTCCCTTTAGAAAATCCTCATACCTTCCAATCCATTCTTCATTACTCTTAAGATAACCATATGCACTCAGGCTCCATGAATCTCCTTTAATCTGACGCATGGCTGCGTCATAATAATCTTCCTTCTCTTTAATCTCCATAATATATACAACACCAGTGTTTCTTCCTCATCTGAATTAATAAATATGCATATTTATATACTTATACTATCACAGTTATATTATATTGTAAATATACTTATTGTATTTTTATCATATATCACTCACTGGTTTTTCGTCGGCTCTGCATCTGACAGCTTCCACCAATCCGTCATATGTATGCTTTTCTGCCTCAACTATACGTTCTTTCACAATTCCAGCTTCCATAAGCTTCTTACTGCAAGCCGGGCCAATGCTGTACACCAGAACATCCTCAAGTCTGTCAATCAGCCATTTTATGCGCTCCCCGCTGCTGCCACTTGTAACAATTATCCCGTCAATATCTCCGCAATCCATGCTGTCGTATTCCATAGTATCATAATCCACAGGTTCATTCCTATATACCGGAATCTTAATTAAGTTTTCATACTCCTTCATAGCTTCCTCAAGTGAACCGCTTGTGACTTCGGCACACAGATACGCAACTCTGCCTGACACAACACTCATCAGTTCTTCTCCCAGCGCCAATCCTGTAGCTTTTGACGAAACATAATCTGCCTCAATCCCACACGCTGTCCTTATAGCATTCTGCGTATTCTTCCCAACAACAGCAACCTTAACTCCTGCAGGTACCACGTTTCCTGCATTATAAGCAAACCCAGCCACAGCATTTTTACTTGTAAACACAAGCCACTGTGCATCTTTTATCTGTGTCTCAAAATCTTTAATCTTTATGTATTCAATCCTGCCAGTTACTATTTTTTCGCAGAAAAACCCCTCCTTTGCAAGTAATTCTGCAAGGGAAGGGCTTTTATCGTACATCTGTCCGTTTTCAATATATGTATATATGTATTTACCCACAATCTACTCCAATCCAAGCATACGGGCTGCTTCGTGACCAACCGCCTCGCTGTCAGTTCCTGTAACTTCAATTCTAAGAATCCTGCTGCAATCATCATTGCCAAATAACACAACCATTCGAAGGTCACCGTTATCCTTTGTCACACAGTGTGCGCCAACCGGGGCATGACAGCCGCCGCCTGTTAATCTTAAAAATGTTCTTTCAGCAACAGCTTCTCTATCAGAATTATCATCTGACAAAGCATTTATCTTATCAAGAAGTTCTGTATTCACCTCTGCAGTCTCAATCGCAAGAACTCCCTGTGCCGGTGCCGGAATAACAACATCCGGGTCAAGATACTCTGTTATCTCAGATGATCTGCCAAGTCTGTTAAGTCCTGCTGCCGCAAGCACAATTCCATCAAGTCCGTATGAATCGTCCATAAGTTTGTTAATTCTTGTATCAACATTTCCCCTGATAGCAGTAAACTGGATATCAGGACGCAGCATTGCAAGCTGGCATGCACGCCTGATGCTCCCAGTGCCTATAACCGCACCAGAAGGAAGTTCTGAAAAACTTCCTGCAGTCTTTAATATAAGTACATCTCTGCAATCCTCTCGTTTCCACGCCTTTGCAAATGTAAGTCCAGTCTCACATTCAGCCGGCATATCCTTCATGCTGTGAACCGCCATATCAATGCTGCCTGAAAGAAGTTCTTCCTCAATCTCCTTTACAAAAAGCCCCTTAGTTCCAATCGCAGCAAGCGGCTTATCCGTAACCTTGTCGCCTGTTGTCTTAATTATAACAAGTTCAAATGTATCCTCAGGATACGCCTCTTCCATTCTTCTCTTAACATATTCCGACTGGACAAGTGCCAGCTTCGAACCTCTCGTTCCTATTCTGTAATGCATAATCCTCCCTACAAGCCAAACAGTCTTTCAACCATATCTTTATACTGCTGCTGTTCATTTTCTTCCACATTTTTCAATTCTTCAATCGGTTCTTTTAACAATCTGTGTAGTGACGACTTAAGAATCTTCTTTAAGATTACCCTGTCATGGTCTGAAAGGTCAATCTTGCGGTTAAGATAATCATAGCTGTCCTGTACTATCTCATCACATTTTTTGCCAAGTGACTGGATAGTTGTATCCATTCTGCTTGATGTGAGCCATTTCTTTGTTTCCGCTATATACTCATCAATCACGCACTGGCTTTCCTTTAGTAAATGTGCCCTCTCATTCTGATTAGACTTCACAATCCCACCTATCCTGTCAAGGTCAATAAGAGTAACTCCACAAATGTCACCTGCAGATTTTTCTATATCTCTTGGTGCAGCAAGATCAAGAAGTGTCATCTTTTTACCATCTGATAATTCAGAAGCTCTAATCACCAGATGAGGTGATGAAGTCGCTGAGACAACTATATCACTGCTTTTAAGTGCTTCTGTTTTCTTATCATATGCAATAACCTGAATATCTGGAAATTCCTTAAGCAACGCCTTCGCATGCTGATAAGTTCTTGAACACACTGTTACATCAGCGCCATATTCTGCCAGATATCTTATGGCAAGAGCCGCGGTTTTGCCGCTTCCTATAACGAGTGCATGCTTTCCTGATATGCCACATACTCTGTCTAACTCCTGAATACCGACATAGCATACAGATACTGGTTTTTCACTTACCTTGTACTCTGTCTTAATCCGCTTTGCACAGCTTACCGCTTCTCTTACTATATAATTAAGCTCTTTCCCGCTGTGTCCAAGCGTTCTTGAAAGGTCTGCCGCATCCTTTAACTGGCCTAGTATCTGATCCTCTCCAAGCACCATGCTTTCAAGTCCGGCGGCTATGCAAAACAGATATACCAGTGCTTCTTCACCACATTTGACACCGGCTAATTTATTATCAGTAAGTCCAAAATAATCATTGAATAAATCGGACATTACTTGTACAAATGTTTCATCCTCATACAGATAAAACACTTCACATCTGTTGCATGTTGAAAGGCACATGCACTGGTTCACACCTGCTTCCTCTGCCTGCTGCATAAAGTCTGCTATCCCGCTGTCTGTGAATGTAATCTTATCCCTTACTGAAAGGTCTGTATTCTTATAATTAATTCCTACATATCCTAACTGCATCTATATTCCCACTTATTATCCGAATTATTTTCTGAAGAATTCTTCCATAACCTCTATTGTACGGTTGATGTCTTCATTAGTGTGTGCATCTGATACGAACATTGCCTCAAACTGTGATGGTGCAATGTATATTCCGTTATCAAGCATATGTCCAAAGTATTCTGCATACTTCTTAGTGTCTGACTTTACTGCACTGTCATAATCTACTACTGCATCTGGTGTAAAGAATATGCTCATAAGTGAACCAATCTGATTAACCGATACCCTTCCGGCTCCACATTTTCTTACACTGTCAGCAATACGCTTTGTCTTAGTCTCAAGTCTGTCGTATATATCCTTATTATCTCTTAAGATTCTCAAAGTCTCTAAGCCTGCTGCTGTTGCAATCGGGTTACCAGACAATGTTCCTGCCTGATATACAGGGCCGTCAGGACTTACCATTCGCATAATGTCAGCACGTCCGCCATATGCGCCGACTGGCATACCCCCACCTACAATCTTTCCAAGAGTTGTAAGGTCTGGCTTTATGTTAAAGTACTCCTGTGCTCCGCCAATTGAAAGTCTGAAGCCTGTTATTACCTCATCAAATATAAGAAGACTTCCATTCTCCTTAGTTATGTCTCTTAAGAATTCAAGAAATCCATGCCTTGGAAGCACAACTCCCATGTTAGCTGCAACTGGTTCAACTATTACCGCAGCTATTTCATCTTTATTGTTATCAAAAAGCTCCTTCACAGAATCGCAGTCATTGTACTCTGCTACAAGTGTATTCTTAGTGTAATCAGCAGGAACTCCTGCACTGTCCGGAACTGATGTTGTAAGTGCTGCTGAACCGGCTTTTACTAAAAGTCCGTCAGAATGTCCATGATAACAGCCTCTGAACTTAATTATCTTGTCTCTTCCGGTGTAGCCTCTTGCCACACGGATTGCACTCATAACAGCTTCTGTTCCTGAGCTTACAAGACGGCTCACCTCCATTGTAGGAATAAGCTCATATATAAGCTCTGCCATCTCAACTTCTCTCTTGGTTGGTGCACCATATGTAAGGCCTGCTTCCGCAGCTTCCTTAACCTTTGCGATTACTCTGTCATGTGCATGGCCTAATATTCCCGGTCCCCATGAACATATGTAGTCAATCATTTCATTCCCATCTACATCAGTAATTCTGTCTCCCTTGGCAGAAGCTATGAATCTTGGCACTCTGTCAACTGCCTTGTATGCCCTGACAGGGCTGTTTACACCACCCGGCATATGTTTTACTGCTCTCTCATATAAATCATTTGACATCTCTTCATTCATAAAACCAGCTCCTCCTGCTTAATTTAATACTGCTAAAAATGTTACTCTTCCTTTAACCATTTTGCCACATCTATAGCATGATATGTTATTATCATCTTAGCTCCGGCTCTCTTAAAGCCCGTCATATTCTCCATTACAATCTTCTTCTCATCAATCCAGCCATTCATTGCTGCTGCCTTAACCATCGCGTACTCACCGCTTACATTATAAGCAACAATCGGGATATTGAAGTTAAGCGCTATCTCTTTCATAACGTCCATATATCCGAGTGCCGGCTTTGCAATAATCATGTCTGCACCTTCTAATATGTCTTCTTCAACTTCCCTTAACGCTTCTTTTCCATTAGCCGGGTCCATCTGATATGTCTTTCTGTCACCAAATCCCGGTGCTGAATGTGCGGCATCCCTGAACGGTCCGTAATATCCTGATGCAAATTTGGCACTGTATGAACATATAGGAATATTAACCAGTCCTGCCCCATCAAGTGCATTTCTGATTGCCTCAACTCTCTTATCCATCATGTCACTCGGTGCAATTATATCTGCCCCCGCTTTTGCATAAGCAACTGACGCCTTTGCAAGAAGCGGCAGTGTCTCATCATTTAATATAATGCCATCTTTTACAAGTCCGCAGTGTCCATGTGATGTGTACTCACACAGGCACACATCAGCCATGATAACAAGCTCTGGATAAGCATCCTTAATAATGCGGATTGCCCTGCACACAACACCTTCCTCGTCATATGCCTCACTTCCGACCTCATCTTTATGTACAGGTATTCCAAAAAGCAGAATTCCCTTAATTCCAACCTCTACAGCACGTCCGATTTCTTCAAGAACATGGTCAAGCGAATACTGACATATTCCCGGCATTGATGGTACTTCCTGTATTACATCGTTCTCCTCCGTAACAAATACAGGGTATATAAACTCGTCCACCCTTACATGATTCTCTCTTACCATATCTCTTAATGTCGCATTCATTCTTAATCTTCTTGTTCTGTCCATGATTATCATCTTCCTTCCAACGTTTCCTATATAATAGCATTGCATATAAACATTGTAAACTGGTATGTTATGTTCTACTATGTATCTTAACCATTCTTGCATACTCACCATCAAGCTTCATAAGCTCCTCGTGAGTTCCTCTCTCCTTGATGCCCTCGTCAGTAAGCATCAGGATTTCCTCCGCATTTTCAATAGTTGTAAGTCTATGTGCTATTACAAATGTGGTTCTGTTCTTAGCCAGCTTCTCAAGTGATTCCTGTACAATCTGCTCACTCTCATTATCAAGTGCTGATGTCGCCTCATCAAATATAAGAATTGGAGGATTCTTTAAGAATACTCTTGCAATTGACAGTCTCTGCTTCTGACCTCCTGACAATTTGACTCCGCGTTGTCCGATATCTGTGTCGTATCCGTTCTCAAAGCTCATAATAAAATCATGCGCATTTGCAAGCTTTGCCGCTTGAATTACTTCTTCGTCTGTAGCATCTGGCTTTCCATATCTTATGTTCTCTTTAATTGTACCCATAAACAGATACACATCCTGCTGTACAACTCCAATATGGTCACGCAGGCTTTTAAGCGTAACATCTTTGATATCTGTTCCGTCAATCTTAATCGAACCGCCCGTCACCTCATAAAATCTTGGAATAAGCGAGCAGAGTGTTGTCTTTCCAACTCCCGAAGGACCTGCAAGTGCAACATATTCTCCCGGTCTTACTGACAGATTAACCCCCGAAAGCACCTCGTCCACGCCGTCCTTATATCTGAATGACACATTTTCAAATGTTATTGCACCCTTCACATCAGTAAGCTCCTTTGCGTCAGGCTTATCAGCTATTTCCGGCTCTACTGAAAGAATCTCTAAGAATCTTTCGTAACCCGAATAGCCATTCTGGAACTGCTCTGTGAAATCAATAAGCACCTTAACTGGCTCCGTAAATATATTTATATACAGTAAAAATGTAACGAAATCCGTAATATTTACCCAGCCCTTTGCAATTCCAATACCGCCTGCTGCAATTACAATTACATTTATCATTGTTGTAAATGCAGTAAGTCCTGCATTGTACATTCCCATATAATGATAGCTGTCTCTCTTAGATTCAAGGAACAAGTCATTGCCTTTCTTAAATTTCTCACATTCAATATCTTCATTTGCAAATGACTTGACAACCCTTATTCCAGACAGATTGTCCTCTATCTGTGCATTTATCTCACCTATTCTTACCCTGTTTCTCTTAAATGCCCTCTTCATGCGCTTGTTAAGCACATACGCGAATACAAGCATGAACGGAATCAGAACAAATGCGGCAATCGTAAGTCTTAAGTCAATCGAACTTAATATGCATAATGCACCAATTATCTTAATTAGTGAAATAGTTATATTCTCTGGTCCATGATGCAAAAGCTCTGTAATATCGAATAAATCTGATGTTATTCTTGACAATAACTGCCCAACCTTCTGGTCATCATAGAATGAATATGACAGCTTCTGATAATGATTGAATATCTCTGCCCTCATATCGTACTCAATCTTTGCGCCCATTACATGTCCATAATTAGATATATAGTAGTTGCAGCCCCACTGTATCAGTACAAGCACAAACAGTACTCCAACAATAATCATAATTCTTGAAAGTGCTTCATTGGCACTCATATATGCGACCTTTGATGTAATGAACCTTACAACAAGTGGTATCACAAGTGCCACCGCTGCTGACATCATTGCCAGTATCATATCAAGTATAAATGTGCCTAAATACGGCTTGTAGTATTTAGCCAGCTTCTTAAGATTCTCTTTCATAATCTTCTCCTGTTTTCTATATTTAATCTTCTTCAATTCCTGCCCGATATTATAGCATAAAGTAAGACAATGAAAAAGTATATAAAATGTCCGGCATGCAATTCATTTTAAATCACATGCCGGACATTTTTAACCTTATATATTCTATTATAAATTGTACGTTCTTCTATATCGCAACTTCTAAGTCACATTTTCAATACCTCTATCCGGCTACTCGCTCACAAGTTCTGCTTTCTGTGCCTTAGCTCCTCTGCCTGCTCCGTTAATTGCAAGATATAAAAGCCCTATTCCAATAAATATAAGCAACAGAACCACAATCATATACACAACTCCAATTCCTAGAGATTCAGACCCCATCTGGCTTAAATCCCAGCCAAACCAGCCTGTCGGCGCTGCATAATTAAGGAAGTTATAAGGTGCTGTCATTGTATCATACCATCTTACTCCAAGTGCAGCCAGTATGTATACGAATGCAACATAGCAAAGTGGTGGAATAACTGCATATATTGCATATATTTTCTTTGCCGAAAATCCCTTATCAAACATAAGGAAATCTGCAATTGCAAACACCGGACCAATTAAATGTACTCCAAGACTTCCCGCATATTTATTAAGATATGCACCAATCAGTCCATTCTCTGAAGTCGGTCCAAGAATAATCATATACACCAGACATGTCAGTGTAATCGAAAGTGTCATAAGGAATTTAAGAATATAAAGCCCATTGCTCTTATAATCCTTTTCCTTAGTAAGCAGTATAACATCAAGCACAATAAACACCGCCAGCACAATATCAAGTGCCACATTAGACAGCGTTGTAAAAAATGTAAATGACTTAATACTGTCAATCGTAAACACAAGACCATACACTGAAGCAATCAGTGATATTACCTTAAAAATAATACTTGTAATCAATTTTTGCCTGTTAAAAACATTAGTATTCAATTTGAGCCTCCAATTATTTTGATTTTCAAATTATAATACATATTAGTTTGATTATCAAGTTATTTATACAAAGTATCAATATATTCTTTCAGTTTATCATATGATTCTTCATCTACTTTATAATCTGCTCCATTCCATGTAACTTTTCCAGCAAGTACAATCGTATTTGCCACCCCATCTTTATAATATGTAATGCAATATCCCCAACCATTAGCCTGTGGGAATTTCTTTGCCTTAAGATTCATATTCTTTACCAGGCTGCTTATCTGCATTCTCTGTTCCTCATTCGGTGTTATAGTCTTTCCTGTACCACCAGACATTATTGTCATCTCATTAAAGCCGCTGATATCAATATTAACTACCTGTTTTGATGTACTGCCTATCAGATACACTGCAATCCCCACAACTGCCAGTGCAGCAATAATCGCTGCTATAGCTTTTCCGCTTATTTTCTTCTTCATAAGATACCTCCTATCTTCTCTCTGTTTCATAGATCAGCCTGTTACTCTTTCTTGTTCCTTTTGGACTTCCTCCGTGGCTTCCACCGCGTCAATGTCCAATCCGCCACTATTTCTCACTCCTTTTGGACTTCCTCCGTGGCTCACTCCGCTTCAACGTCCAATCTACCTCTCTTTCTCGTTCCTTTTGGACTTCAACCTGTCTCCCAACCGCTTCAACGTCCAATCCGCCTCTCTTTCTCGTTCCTTTAGGACTTCAACCTGCCTTCACTCTGCTTCAATGTCCAATCCGCCACAGCTTTTCTTTTCTTCTGCATATATATACGAATCCCTCTCTCAAAAAGTTTAACTTTACACCCTTACTTCCCACAATTTTCCCATCTTCTCCCCACCACAAAAAACTCCCGCAGGGACAAGCCCTGCGGGAGCATTTGAGAAACATACAAACTATTAAGTTATATATTAATTACTTGTAAAGTTCTACTAACTTCTGGAGATGCTCATATCTTTCCTTAGCAACTTCCTCAGACTTAGTGAAGAGTCTCTCAGCTCTTTCTGGGAATGGCTTAACAAGTCTTGTATAACGAGCCTCGTTATTAAGGAATTCCTGATATGATCCATCACCTTCCTTAGATGTAAGTGTGAATGGATTCTTTCCTTCAGCCTTAAGTGCTGGGTTGAATGAGAAGAGGTTCCAGTAACCAGCCTTAACAGCCTTCTTCATCTCATCCTGGCAGTGGTTCATACCACCCTTAGCGATACCGTGAAGTTCGCAAGGAGCGTAACCAATGATAAGTGATGGTCCGTTGTAAGCCTCTGCTTCCTTGATTACCTTAAGAGCCTGAGCCATGTTAGCACCAAGAGCAATCTGAGCTACATATACATAACCATACTGCATAGCGATTTCAGAAAGGCTCTTCTTTCCGATTTCCTTACCTGCTGCAGCGAACTGGCAAACCTCACCGATGTTAGAAGCCTTAGAAGCCTGTCCACCTGTGTTAGAATACATTTCTGTATCGAATACCATAACGTTAACGTTCTCACCAGAAGCAAGTACGTGGTCTAATCCGCCGTAACCGATATCGTAAGCCCATCCATCACCACCGAAGATCCATACAGACTTCTTAGCAAGGTAATCCTTCTTAGCTAATACCTGTGGAGCTGTTGGACAACCATCTGCAGCTGCCTTCTCTAACTCTGCAACAAGAGCTTCTGTAGCTGGTGTGTTAGCCTTAGTATCATCCTTAGTCTCGATGTACTTAGCTGCTGCTGCCTTGAACTCAGCAGATGCCTTATCAGATGCAGCCATCTCTTCGATCATCTCGATAGCCTGCTCTCTGATGTACTTCTGACCAATATACATACCTAAACCATGCTCAGCATTATCCTCGAATAATGAGTTACACCAAGCTGGACCCTTCTTAGAATCCTTGTTTACTGTATATGGTGAAGTAGCAGCTGGGTTACCCCAGATAGAAGAACAACCTGTAGCATTAGAAATGTACATCTGCTCACCGAATAACTGTGTAATTAATCTAGCATATGATGTCTCTGCGCATCCTGCACATGAACCTGAGAATTCAAGTAATGGCTGGTTGTACTGAGAACCGATTGGAGTTTCAACAAGCGCTGGCTTGATTTCCTTCTTACCAACGTTAGCAACGAGGTAATCAAATACAGGCTGCTCAGCTGACTGAGATTCCTGTGGAACCATCTTAATAGCTTCTCCTGCCTTAGGACATACAGTAACACACTCGCCACATCCCATACAATCTAAAGGAGATACAGACATTGTATACTTCATAGTTGTATCTACAGCATGCTTAGAATCTGCAAGCTTGATGTTTGCTGGAGCTGCTGTAACTTCATCAGCTGAAAGAATAAATGGTCTGATTGTTGCATGTGAACAAACAAATGCACAGCTGTTACACTGAACGCAGGCTGCTGGATCCCACTCTGGAACCATAACTGCTGTTCCTCTCTTCTCGTATGCAGAAGCACCTGTTTCGAACTGACCATCAGCGCAATCCTTGAATGCTGAAACTGGAAGGCTGTCACCATCCATCTTAGAAATTGGCTCAAGAAGATCGTTAACTAACTTAACAACTTCTGGACGTCCTGTCTTAGCTTCCTTAGGAGCATCTGCTTCTGGATTAGCCCAAGAATCTGGAACTTCTACCTTATGTATAGCATCTACACCGGCATCAATAGCCTTGTAGTTCATCTCTACTACAGCATCACCCTTCTTAGAGTAAGACTTCTTAGCAGCTTCCTTCATGAACTTAATAGCATCATCGATAGGCATTACATCAGCTAACTTAAAGAAAGCAGACTGTAAGATTGTGTTAGTTCTCTTACCCATACCGATTTCGATAGCCTTATCAATAGCATTGATTGTGTAAAGCTGAATCTTGTTATCATAAATGTACTTCTTAGCTTCAGCGTTAAGATGATGTCCTAATTCTTCATCTGTCCACTGACAGTTAATCATGAATACTCCGCCTGGCTTAACATCCTGTACCATCTTCATACCCTGTGTAACATATGCTGGGTTATGACATGCTACGAAGTCAGCCTGATTGATGTAATATGGACTCTTAATTGGGTTATCACCAAATCTTAAGTGAGAAATCGTGATACCACCTGTCTTCTTAGAATCATACTGGAAGTATGCCTGGATGTACTTGTCTGTGTGGTCACCGATAATCTTAGTAGAGTTCTTGTTAGCACCTACTGTACCATCTCCACCGAGACCCCAGAACTTACATTCCTTAGTACCAGCAGCTGAAGTAATTGGAGCTGGCTTAACTTCTGGAAGTGAAAGGTTAGTAACATCATCAACGATACCGATTGTGAATCTGTTCTTAGGAGCATCCTTCTCTAATTCCTTATATACAGCGAAGATAGATGAAGGTGGTGTATCCTTAGAACCAAGACCATATCTGCCACCAACTAATGTGATGTCGTTAAGTCCTGCTTCACGAAGTGTTGTAGCAACATCAAGGAAAAGAGGCTCACCAAGAGAACCTGGCTCCTTTGTTCTGTCAAGTACAGCAATCTTCTTAGCTGTCTTAGGAATAACCTTTAAGATAGCTTCTGATGACCATGGTCTGTAAAGTCTTACCTTAATAAGACCAACCTTTTCACCCTTAGCTGTAAGATAATCAATAACTTCTTCTACTACGTCGTTAACAGAACCCATAGCGATGATTACTCGCTCTGCATCTGGTGCACCATAGTAGTTAAATAATCCATAATTAGTACCGAGCTTCTCGTTAACCTTGTTCATGTACTTCTCAACTACTGCTGGAAGAGCATCATAAACTGAGTTACAAGCCTCTCTGTGCTGGAAGAAGATATCACCATTCTCATGTGAACCACGAGCTGATGGATGATTAGGATTAAGAGCGTGTGCTCTGAATTCTTCAACTGCATCCATTGGGCACATATCCTTAAGATCTTCGTAATCCCACTCTTCAATCTTCTGAATCTCGTGTGATGTACGGAAACCATCAAAGAAGTTAAGGAAAGGTGTCTTTCCTTCAAGTGCTGCACAGTGAGCTACTGGAGAAAGATCCATAACCTCCTGTGGGTTAGTTTCACAAAGCATTGCAAAACCTGTCTGACGACATGCGTATACATCTGAATGATCACCAAAGATGTTCAATGCATGTGATGATACTGTACGGGCAGATACGTCGAATACGCATGGGAGCTGCTCACCAGCTATCTTATACATATTAGGAATCATAAGTAAAAGGCCCTGTGAAGCTGTAAATGTTGTTGTTAATGCACCTACACCTAAAGAACCATGAACTGTACCTGCAGCACCAGCCTCTGATTCCATCTCAACTACCTTAACAGTACTGCCGAAAATGTTCTTTCTTCCGGCTGCTGACCACTGGTCAACATAATCTGCCATCGGGCTTGATGGTGTGATTGGATAGATACCAGCAACTTCTGTATATGCATAAGCTACATGTGCAGCGGCTGTATTACCATCCATAGAATGTTTCTGTCTTGCCATTATAAATATTTCCTCCTTAAGAAAATTTAGGCGGCATAAATGTACCAGCTATAAATAACCAGATATACATTATACGTCCCTACATATTACTTAATATTTTATTATCTTTATCTCCAAAAGTAAAGGCATAAATGTGAGATTTCATGCTTATTTCATTATTAAAATCAATACAATGCCATTAAAAACTGGACTTTTCCAATGTCCAAGCATCGGAAAAGTCCAATTACACGATTTACATATTCTTATTATTACTACATTTTATTAATAAATCATTATATTAATCGTCTTCACCCTGAAGTGCATCATAACCTGATTCTCCGGTTCTTACCTTTACTACATCCTCAACATCATATACAAAAATCTTACCATCACCGATATGACCTGTATAGAGAGCCTTTCTTGTAGCATTGATAACATCCATTACAGGAACTGAAGATATTACCATCTCAACCTGTGTCTTAGGAAGAAGCTGGATATCCATTGGAACACCTCTGTAATATTCAGGAGCACCCTTTTGTGTACCACATCCAAGAACCTGTGTAACTGTCATACCTGTAACTCCGATATCGTTCATGGCCTTCTTGAATCTCTCGAATCTCTCCTGCTTCATAAGAATCTCAACCTTGGTAATCTTCTTGCCATCACCTGCATCAGATGTCTTAACAAGAGCAGGTACAGAAGCTTCCATTGATTCTGAACCGATTACATCAACATCACCGTCAACAAAGTCCATACCACCAAATTCGAATCCTGCATAAGCACTTGAAAGACCATGCTCCATAATATCAAGGCCTCTGATTTCTTCTTCCTTAGAAGCTCTGAGTCCGATTGTAGCCTTAATTACTGTGAACACAATCACCATGCATACAACTGCCCATGCTGCAACTGATACAAATCCTAATAACTGAAGTCCAAGCTGTGTGAATCCACCGCCATAGAAAAGACCTTCGCCCTTAATTGAACCACCTTCTAAAGCAATTGCATATCCTGGAGCTGAGCTTGTTGCAAAAAGGCCAACAGCAATTGTACCCCAGATACCATTCATCATATGTACTGCTACAGCACCTACAGGATCATCAACATGAAGCTTGTAGTCAAGAAGCCATACGCCGAATACTACTAAAAGGCCAGAAACAATACCTATCATTGTTGCACCAAATGCATCTGTTACATCACAAGGAGCTGTTATACCAACAAGACCTGCAAGTGAAGCATTTAAACACATTGAGACATCAGGCTTACCATATCTTATCCATGTGAATATCATACATGTTACTGTAGCTACTGCAGGAGCAATTGTTGTTGTAAGGAAAATAGAGCCTAAATCTTCAATTGTTGTTGCTGCTGCACCGTTAAATCCATACCAGCCAAACCACAGAATAAATACACCAAGTGCACCAAGTGGAATATTGTGTCCTGGGAAAGCATTTACCTTTATAACCTTACCATTAGCATCCTTTTCAAACTTACCAATACGAGGTCCAAGAATCTTAGCACCAATAAGAGCTGCAATACCACCAACCATGTGAATACAACAAGAACCTGCAAAATCATGGAAGCCTAACTGTGCAAGCCAGCCACCGCCCCAGATCCAGTGAGCTTCTATTGGATAGATAAGTGCTGAGATAACTGCTGAGTATACACAATATGATAAGAACTTTGTTCTCTCAGCCATGGCACCTGAAACAATAGTAGCTGTTGTAGCACAGAATACTAAGTTAAATACGAAACTAGAAAAATTAAAATCTTTGTAAGCTGTGAAGATATCAAAACCAGGCTTTCCAATAAAACCAAGTAAATCCTCACCTAATAAAAAACTGAATCCAATAAGAACGAACATTACTGTACCAATACAGAAGTCCATCAGATTCTTCATAATAATGTTACCTGAATTCTTTGCTCTTGTGAATCCTGTTTCTACCATTGCAAAACCTGCCTGCATCCAGAAAACAAGAGCTGCACCTATAAGGAACCACACACCGAATAATTCGGCATCTACCGCTGATAAAATCTCTTGCATAACCATTTCCTCCCTAATCAGAAATTCTTTTTAATTTAATTGCCGGTAACAGAGTTGATCAGGTTCTGTACCTGATTAAACAGAATGCAAAAAAGGCGTGCAGGCAGTTTTCCCAAACTGCTTACACGCCTTTGTGTACATCACTGTTTAATTCATGTTGTTCATTATACTCGCCATTTTCAATAATTATTGAAAAAATCGGACATTTTTATTGACTTTTTAATTTTTTCTTAATAATATTTTAATAAATAAACTTTTAGAGGAGACAATTTATGAAACATATGATACAGCCATTTGGAATTGACATGCATAAAGATGTTCTTACAGACACAAAAGCAGTTAAGCATATGCATTTTTATGAAGCTGATAAAACTAATACCATCCTTAACATCTCATTTATTCCATCATCCACTACAGAATGGATAATATGTTACAACGATAATAATGACATATCTGAATTCATATGTATCGGATGCCAGAACATATTTACAACACTTTCTCTTAAAGAATTTGACCATTATTTCGGGATAAGATTCGACAACACTGGCTGCTACTTTAATAAAGGCTGTGATATTAAGACTTATCCCGTCAACATTACAGACAATATATTCCGTTATGAGCCAGCCCCTCAATCGTATGAGATGCAGCTAATAAAGGATTTTCACAATTCTTCATCCTTTAAAGACAGAATTACACTTTTTAAAGCATTTGTTACAGATTGCAAGACCTTCTGCCCTGTTTCTGAAAATATTGAGAAACTTAACAGACTTATATATTCAGGTACCAGTACTGTTGCAGAATTATCAGCAGAATCAGAATATTCTGTAAGACATATATCAAGGCTTTACAACGAAGTCTATGGTATTGGTGCGAAGGATTTTATCAAAATGTACAGATTCCAGAATGTCCTTGCAGCCATAATTGCTGACCCAGAACGTGATAACAGCTTCTTTATTGAAGGTGCAGGTTATTCGGATCAGGCACATTTCCAAAGAGAATTCAGGACATTTATGGGAATGACTCCTAAGAAGTACATAAAACTTATCAAGAATTTCTGATATACATGCTAAAACAGGTGACAATCTTCACAATCAGACTGCCACCTGCTTTTCTTAATCTCCATCAGTTAATATAAAATCACTCATCACTGTATTACATATATCCATGCCATATTCAGTAAGCCTTAACATATCTGCCTGCTTTACAAGAAGACCTTTATTAATATTCTGTTCTGTCTCTTTAGCATAAACATCATTAATTGAAACCCCAAACCTGTTCTGAAAATCCTTCACATCAACTCCTGCAACCTTTCTTAGTCCAAGAAACATGAATTCTTCCATTGCATCTTCTTTAGTCAGTATTTCAATATTTTCATGAAGTTTTCCTATATCACCGTTAAGCTCTATATACTTCTTGACATCTCTTATGTCGGAATACCGCACATTCTCTGTAAATCCTGCTGCCGAACACCCAAAGCCATAATACTCTCCTCTGTTCCAATACAGAAGATTATGCCTGCATTCAAAGCCCGGTCTGCTATAATTGGATATTTCGTATCTTTCATACCCCGCATTTCCAAGAATCTGCTTCGTTATATGGTACATGCGCCTGTCCTCTTCCTCATCAGGAACCGGCGGAAACTTATCAATATTATCAGCCAGATAAGTGCCTTCCTCAAGAATAAGGCTATACGCCGATATATGCTCCGGTTGTAATGCCGTCACCTTGTCAAATGTATTTTCAAGAGTTGCTTCAGTCTGCCCCGGAATAGCCGACATAAGGTCAACATTAATATTATTAAAGCCTGCAGCCCTTGCCAGTCTGAAGCTTTCCTCAAACTGTTCAAATGTGTGTATTCGCCCAAGCATTTTTAATTCATTATTATCAGCAGACTGTAAGCCAAAGCTTAACCTGTTCACTCCTGCGGCTCTGTATTCTGAAAGCCTGCTTTCATTAACTGTTCCCGGATTACATTCCATTGTTATCTCAGCATCATCCAAAACATCAAAACAATCCCTGACAGCAGCTAATATGTCAGCTATACAGCCATCAGGCAGTACAGACGGAGTACCTCCGCCAAAGAATATGGATGTTATCTTATCTTTTACCTGCCCATCTGCTGTATTTCTGATTTCATTAATAAGTGCCTTAGTGTAAGCATATTTTACAGCATCACCAGCCGGAGCAGACAGAAAGTCACAATATATACATTTGTGTACACAAAAAGGGATATGTATATATATCCCTTTTTCATATGTTTTATTCATCATCTAACTTTAATACGCTCATAAACGCCTTCTGTGGAATCTCTACATTACCAATCTGGCGCATACGCTTCTTTCCTTCCTTCTGCTTCTCAAGAAGTTTCTTCTTTCTTGAGATATCACCACCGTAACATTTTGCAAGTACATCTTTTCTGAGTGCCTTGACAGTTTCTCTTGCAATTACCTTGCTTCCGATAGCTGCCTGAATAGGAATCTCAAACTGCTGTCTTGGAATCTCTTCCTTGAGCTTCTCACACATTTTACGGCCTCTCTCCTCAGCATTGCCGGCAAATACAATGAATGAAAGTGCATCAACTTCTTCTTTGTTAATAAGAATATCAAGCTTGACAAGCTTAGAACGCTCATACCCCTTCATCTCATAATCAAATGATGCATAACCTCTTGAGCGTGATTTAAGTGCATCAAAGAAATCATATATAATCTCATTAAGAGGAAGGTCATACTTAAGCAGTGCCCTTGTCTGCTCAATATATTCCATTCCATTATATATGCCTCGTCTTTCCTGACAAAGCTTCATAATAGGTCCGACGAATTCTGTTGTAACCATAATCTCAGCACTTACCATAGGCTCTTCCATATAATCAATCTCAGAAGGGTCCGGCATATTAGACGGATTAGTAAGGTCAATTACATCTCCGTTCGTCTTGTGAACCTTATATATAACGCCCGGTGCGGTTGTTACAAGGTCAAGATTATATTCTCTCTCAAGTCGTTCCTGTATAATCTCTAAGTGAAGAAGTCCTAAGAATCCACATCTGAAGCCAAATCCAAGTGCAATAGATGTCTCCGGCTCAAACTGCAGGGCTGCGTCATTAAGCTGCAGCTTTTCAAGTGCATCTCGTAAATCCTGATACTTGGCGCCATCTGCCGGATATAATCCGCAGTAAACCATAGGATTAACCTTCTTGTAACCAGGAAGCGGCTGCTCACACGGTCTGTCATTATCAGTAACTGTATCACCAACTCTTGTATCTCTTACATTCTTGATACTTGCTGTAATATAGCCAACCATTCCAGCTGTAAGCTCATCGCATGGAATAAAACGGCCTGCACCGAAATATCCAACCTCAACGACCTCTTCTACAGCTCCGGTTGCCATCATTCTTATCTTAGTACCCTTCTTGACAGTACCTTCTTTAATTCTTACAAATATAATAACACCCTTATATGCATCATATAACGAATCAAATATAAGCGCTGAAAGTGGTGCGGAAGCATCTCCTGATGGTGCCGGAATCTTAGTTACAATCTGTTCAAGAACCTCTTCAATATTAATTCCGTTCTTGGCTGATATAAGCGGTGCATCCTGTGCCTCTATTCCTATAACATCCTCAATCTCTTCAATAACTCTTTCAGGTTCTGCACTTGGAAGGTCAATCTTATTAATTACAGGAAATACATCAAGATCATGGTCTAATGCAAGATATACATTAGCAAGTGTCTGTGCTTCAATTCCCTGTGCCGCATCTACTACAAGTATAGCACCATCACAGGCTGCAAGTGCTCTTGATACCTCATAATTAAAGTCGACATGTCCCGGAGTATCAATAAGATTGAATATATATTCCTGTCCATCTGATGCCTTATATACAGTTCTTACTGTCTGTGCTTTAATTGTAATTCCTCTTTCTCTCTCAAGATCCATGTTATCAAGAATCTGCTCCTGCATCTCTCTTGATGTGAGAAGTCCGGTTTTTTCAATTATTCTGTCAGCCAGTGTTGACTTACCATGATCAATATGTGCAATAATACAAAAATTTCTTATGTTCTTCTGATTAATTCCTGCCATTAATATAACCCCGCTTGTTTTAAATAATCTTTTATGCCATCTGCTATGGCTTGTGCTGTCTTAGTTTTATCAATTGTTACTTTCTTTAAATCTGATACATTAGTTATAAAACCCATGTCTATTACTGTACTTGTACATTTGCTATGAGCGTTAATATAATAATTATCCTTTGCATCTCCAACTGTACCGGTTTTCACTCCACGATTCTTAATTCCAGTACTTTTTTCCATGCTCTTAAGAATAATCCTTGAAAGCTCTGCTGCCTCAACAGGCTTTGTCGTGTGAATATAACTCTCCGCACCGGAAACTGATGTATCTGCATTATATGAATTCATTCTAAGTGACACACATATATATACTTTTGACGAATTACATATCTTTGCACGTTCTTCGTCTGTAACATCCCTATCTGATGTTCTTGTCATGACAACCTCTATCCCATCGGATTCAAGCTTTGACTTAATATCAAGAGCCATTTCAAGATTTATATCCTTTTCCTTCCTGCCTGATGACGACACTCCAGTATCCTTTCCACCTTTTGATGGATCAAGACAGACTACAGCCTTTGAAGACGCCCCTTTAGATTCAACATTCTTATTATCATTAAGATATCCGCTTGTTCTGGTTTCGCTCTCGGTTTCTTTGCCAATAACGTTTTCCTCACTTACAGTATCCTTAAAAAAATCATTATACACCATTAAAGTGATAACCAGCAAGCAGACAAGTGTAGCCAGTCCGAATAATTTATCTATTCTAAATGTTTTACGATGTTTCATTATAGTACCCCATTAATATTTCTTGTACTATTGTCCATAAGGAAGGGGTAAATGTCAACAACTTTTAACCATTTCTTTTCTTAACTGACGCATTATTTTCTTTTCAAGCCTTGAAATATATGATTGTGAAATTCCTAACATATCAGCAACCTCTTTCTGTGTCTTTTCTTCTCCATCCTCTGAACTCAAACCAAATCTCAAATCAACTATTATTCTTTCACGCTCCGGAAGCTGGTTTATAGCCTTTTTAAGCATTTTGCACTCAACCTCTGTTTCAATATCCCTATATATAATATCCTCATCCGTTCCAATAATGTCTGACAACAGAAGTTCATTACCATCCCAGTCAACATTAAGCGGTTCATCAATTGACACTTCTGCTTTTATCTTACTGTTTCTTCTAAGATACATAAGAATTTCGTTTTCTATACACCTTGATGCATATGTTGCAAGCTTGATATTTTTATCCTTATCATATGAATTAATTGCTTTGATAAGCCCTATTGTTCCAATTGATATCAAATCCTCTACGCCAACCCCTGTATTGTCAAATTTCTTCGCAATATAAACAACAAGCCTTAAATTATGTTCTATCAGGGTGTGCTTTGCTTCAGCATCAGAAGCTGTCCCCAGTGCTTCTATTGCGTTCTGTTCCTCACTTGCCCCAAGTGGTGCCGGCAATATATCTGTCCCACCTATATAATGTACGTCACCCTGCTTTAATAAACAAAAATTCTTTATAGAAGGCATTACCTTAAACTGAAAATGATCCGCCATCGCAACCTTTACTACCATATTTCTATCCATCCTTTTATTTTCTTCAAACTTCCGATTCTTCTACATAATCATGTCCTTCCCCAAAAGGGCATGATAATCCCCATTCTTATTAATCTGCCTAAGAGACATACCTATAGCCGCATGCTCCCTTTTCACAACATTTTCTCCCTCGTATATATGTATATAATCTGCTGTTATGATTTCCATCATCCCACCTGAATTTCCCACACTGTTATATGGAATCAGATGATATCCAAGCTTTTGTAAGTTATCTATGTCACTGAGAATATCGTTGAAATACGTTCTTTCAACCACTGTAACAGGTCTTTTCCCAACATAATCAATAAGGCTGTTGCCTGTATCAATTATTGCGTCCATTTCAAATTCCCGTTCTGCTACGCCAATCACAATGTGTCTTTTCAAACCATCTGTTATCCTGATAGTTTTAAGTGTCTTAAGCACAATGACAACAACTATAACCGTCACAGTAAGAAAGATTACAAGCTCACTGTCAGACAGAATTACATTTCCAATAAAATACCCTGCAAATGTGTACTTTAACCAATGCATTATCCCACCTGCAAAAAGTGCAATAAGAATCATTCCTGCACCTGCTTTCAACAGATTCCTCATATAAAGCTTTAATTGTTTTGATGTTTTCTGCTTAAAGTCTTTAGTACCGGAAAGCATTATCATAGCCATGATTAATGTTACCGGAACATATGTAATAAACTTTTCAAGCAGTGCAAATCTTAGTGGAATACACACACATATGACAGCCCATACAGCTCCTAAAGTGGCAGAAATAATCATTCTGGATATTCTGGCAGAAAATTTAAATATCCAGTCTGTTATAAGCAGCACGCACAGGTTTGCCACAAGGTTTATTCCAAACAGAACATCTGCATATATAACCGTTTCGTACATCACCTCCTTGCTTTGAATCCGTTTCTTTGTTACAAGTGGAATTATATACGACATATCATGCAAAATTTGTCAAAACAACAGAGTGGGCACAAAAAAACACCGCCAGCAAACTGACGGTGTTAAATATACTTATATTAAATTATTACTTCTTATTCTTCTGTAAAAATGTTGGAATTGTGATTCCTCTGTCCTTAACCTGTGGTGTAACAGGTGATGGCTGCTTAAGTCCTGGAAGCGGAGCATCATTTGATGCCGAAGATGTTCTTGCTGCTGGCTGTGAATATGTATACTGTGGCTTAACATTAACAGTTGGTCTTGTTGCCTGTGCCATACCTGCAAATCCTGCCATAGCCTTATTAACATTACCGTCCTCAAGACCTGTTGCGATAACAGTAATTGTAGCCTGATCTGTAACGCTCTCATCATACATAGCACCAAAGATAATGTTAGCATTATCTCCTGCAAGTTCCTGAACGTAGCTTGCAGCTTCATTAGCTTCGATAAGACTGATATCACCTGAGATATTGATGATAACATGAGATGCACCCTCAATAGTTGTCTCAAGAAGTGGGCTTGTAACAGCCTGCTTAACTGCTTCGATAGCCTTGTCATCGCCTGTAGCTGTACCGATACCGATATGTGCAACACCCTTGTCCACCATAACAGTCTTAACATCAGCAAAGTCAAGGTTAATAAGACCTGGTACATTGATAAGGTCTGTAATTCCCTGAACAGCCTGCTGTAACACTTCATCAGCCTTCTTTAATGCCTCTGGCATAGTTGTTCTTCTGTCTACTATCTCTAAAAGCTTGTCATTAGGAATAACAATAAGTGTATCTACGTTCTCCTTAAGCTTCTCAATTCCTGATTCAGCATTAGCCATTCTTGTTCTTGCTTCAAACTTGAAAGGCTTAGTAACAACACCTACTGTAAGAATTCCCATATCCTTAGAAATCTTAGCTACTACAGGAGCTGCACCTGTACCGGTTCCGCCACCCATACCACATGTAACGAATACCATATCAGCACCTTTAATTGCCTGTGTAAGTTCTTCAACATTCTCCTCTGCTGCCTTCTCACCAATCTCAGGCTGTGCGCCTGCTCCAAGTCCCTTAGTGAGCTTCTCACCTATCTGGATAGCAGTTGGAGCCTTACATAAAGTGAGTGCCTGACTATCAGTATTAATACCAATAAATTCAACTCCTCCGATATTCTCATCTATCATTCTGTTAACCGCGTTATTTCCCGCTCCACCTACACCAACAACTATAATCTTTGCTGATGACTCCTGGTCATTAGTCATTATCTCTAACAAGGTTGTTGCCTCCTTTAATATCTAAAAATTGCACTACATAATATATTATAATTTTTCATCTAAAATATCAACCGTTTTTTTACTTTTCACGTTTAAAAATTATAGAACTTTCATCGCCATTATAATCATCAAGATACAGTGTTCCTTTAAGTGTTCCGAATCTGGATGATAACTGCTTTAATTCAAAAAGCCTGTCTGTAAAATCCTTGCTGCTTCCAAGGCTTACCTTAACATCGCCCATATAAAGCGTAATATTATAAGAGGCATCAAAATACACTTTGTCCACATCAATATCATACTTATCAAAGCTCTGTATAAGATCAAGAATTGTATTGTATATATCTGCATTTCCCACATCAAGCTTCGTATTGATTACTATTGAATCAAACTTAAGTCCGTCAATCTGCGGAACATTTTCATATAAATCCGTTGAGCTTTCTACTACAATTCCATCTTTATCAAAATACATATTACAGCCCATGTACCTGACATAACCTACTATTGCCTTTTCATATACTGTTACATAAAGCCTGTCCGGCCAGTCCGTCTCAACATCATATTTCTGGATAAATGGTATTTTGGTGTCTTTTTGTCCAAAAATCCTGAAATATAGCAGATTAACATAATCACCACCAAATATATATTTTTTAAGTTCTTCATCCGAATAATGAGTTGAACCCACAAATTCTATTGTATCAGCCTCAAACACCTTATATGTAACACCAAAAAGCATTCCGGCAACAGCTGCAATAACTGCAAATATAATAAGGGCTTTCTTTCTTTTTCTGCCCCGTCTTTTTTTCTGGTTTACACTGTTACTATTCCTACTACCCATTATCTTTCCAACTTAATCTGACTGCTTATATTAAATACAACCCCAAGTTCAAGCAGCAAAAATACTGCCGCCGTACCTCCATAACTTATGAATGGAAGTGATACTCCCGTATTAGGTATTGTATTAGTTACAACTGCTATATTAAGAATTACCTGTATGGCAATATGTGCAAATACTCCTGTTGCAAGCATTGAACCAAACAAATCAGGTGCATTCTGTGCTATATGATTAATTCTCCATAACATTACAATAAACAGGGCAATCAGGCAGAATGCTCCAAAAAGTCCCAACTCCTCACATATAACAGAGAATATCATATCATTCTGTGATTCCGGGATATATCCAAGCTTCTGAAGACTCTTGCCAAGACCTTTGCCAAAAAGACCTCCTGAGCCTATGGCATATAACGCCTGAACTGTCTGGTATCCCTTGTCATCAATATATTTCTCAGGATTAAGCCATACAAGTATACGGTTTAATCTGAATTTTCCAGTCATATTTCCCGACACTGCCATCTTCTTTATCCATGAGTAAAATGCGCCAAAAGCCACCGCTGCCAGCCCCGTCAGTGCAACATATATTTTATATCCCGGATATGCCACAAATGTCATAACAACTGAGATAAGTGCTACAATAAGTGCGCTGCTCATATTAGAAGACAGCACATAAACAAGCAGTGCCGGTGCAAAACCGGATATTATACATATCACTATAACAGTCCTGAATTTCTTTATGTTCTGCCCTGCTTTCACTATAAGAAGTGCAGTCATGGCAATCGTTCCAATCTTTACAAGCTCCGCAGGCTGAAATTGTCCCAAACCCGGAATCTTTATCCATCTGGTAGCTCCATTTCTTGTAATTCCAAGAGGAGTCTTTAAAAGGAACATGCAAAGAAGTCCGCCTATATATATTACAACTGCAAGCTTCTTAAGATAATGATAATCTAAAATCTTAGTTTCAACTATCATTAAAGCAAAGCCTATTATAGTAAATATAAGCTGTTTTCTGAAATAAAATTCCGGATCACCCTCTTCAATCTGCGCTGTATATGAGCTTGTGCTGTAAATCATTGTAAGTCCAAAGCCAACTATGAATACAAGCACAAAAAGAAGAGTGTAATCAAAGTAAAATCCATATTGTTTTCTCTTTTTTCTGTTTCTGTTATTTCTTCTATTTCTATTATTCCCCGGCATAAAGCACCGCCTTTTTACAGATTATTGACAAGATCCTTGAATATTCTTCCTCTTTGTTCGTAGTTATCGAACATTCCCCAGCTTGCACATGCAGGAGATAAAAGAACCGCATCTCCACTCACCGCATTTTTAGCACATATATCTACTACCTGTTCCATTGAATCAGCATATTCGATATTATCAAAGCCATATTTCTTACATGTATCAGCAATCTTGGCACTTGTCTGTCCTATAAGCACAAGAAGCTTAACCTTATCCTTAAATGCCTTTACATAAAGGTCGAATTCTGAGCCTTTATCATAACCTCCGCCGATAAGAATTGTAGGTTTAACCATAGCTTCAATAGCCTTAACTGCTGCCTCTGGGTTAGTTCCCTTGGAATCATTATAGTAATCAACACCATTCTTAGTTGCAACATATTCAATTCTGTGTTCAACAGCCTTAAATTTCTTAACCTGTTCTATTATAATATCATCAGGAATTCCGGCAGCCTTAGTCATTGCAATTGCTGCACATACATTTTCATAGTTATGCTTTCCTAAAAGATTCATGTCATGAACATTCAACATGTCATAATCATTAGTTCCATCTGTATACTTAATCATCTCACCATCTACATATGCTCCGACTGATGGCTTTCTTTCACTTGAAAACCACACGACATCAGCCTTACACTCAGGTGCAAAGTCTGTAAGATACTTATCCTCAAGATTAAGCACACATGTATCTGCCTTAGTCTGGTTCTCACTTATTCTTTCCTTGGTCCATGCATAGCATTCCATTGTATGGTGTCTGTTAAGATGGTCAGGTGTAATATTAAGAATTGCAGATACAATCGGATGGAATTCATGTACTGTCTCTAACTGGAAGCTGCTTATCTCAGCAACTGTATATGAGTCCTCACTTGTCTTTAACACTTCACCTGTATATGAATTGCCTATATTACCAACGACAAATGTTTTCTCATTATATGCAGCAATTATCTGTCCAACAAGTGCTGTAGTTGTTGTCTTTCCGTTAGTTCCTGTAATTGCAATAACCTTACCCTTATCATAATTATATGCAAGCTCAATCTCGCCCCATACAGGGATACCGGCATTCTTAAATGTAAGCACTATCGGACTGTCAATAGGAACACCCGGACTTATTACAAGCAGATCAATCTTCGGAAGAAGTGACTCATCAAATGCTCCG
>ULXB01030906.1_pt1 | contig 26006 bp, 20 predicted proteins | sample 1960901 | NCBI WGS metagenome assembly ULXB01 (sample SAMEA4835828, study PRJEB28245) | human gut metagenome | biome: gut microbiome; material: fecal sample | place: Denmark | collected 2008
GAGAGCGCGATGTGGAGAAGTTAAAAGAACTTGCGACCCATATGCTGCGCAATACCGGCCACGATGAGATTTCGTTGAGTTCTTTGAGCTCGAGTGATTACAGCCATCTTCCGGAACTTGTCAACTATCTGATCGACAGCTGCCCGGAAAAAGGTGTCAATATTTCCCTTCCGTCTCTTCGAATCGACGCATTTTCCCTCGATGTCATGAGCAAGGTACAGGATATCAAAAAGAGCAGCCTGACCTTCGCACCGGAGGCGGGAAGCCAGCGGATGCGGAATGTTATTAATAAAGGTCTGACCGAGGAAGTCATTCTCGACGGAGCCGGAAAAGCGTTTGAGGGCGGCTGGAATAAAGTAAAACTGTATTTCATGCTGGGCCTTCCGACCGAGACCGAGGATGATATCAAAGGAATTGCGCATCTGGCGGAAAAGATCGCAGAGCGTTACTATGAGATTCCGAAAGACCAGAGAAACGGAAAATGCCAGATTACGGCAAGCTCCTCGTTCTTTATTCCGAAGCCGTTCACTCCGTTCCAGTGGGCACCGATGAACACGGAGAGGGAGTTTCTTGACAAAGCGGCGATTGTAAAGGCAGAGGTCCGCGCACAGCTGAATCAGAAGAGCATCCGTTACATTTATCATGAGGCAGATATTTCCCTTCTGGAGGGATTCCTTGCACGCGGTGACCGGAAATGTGCCGAAGTTATTGAAAAAGCGTACCGAAAAGGTGCTATTTTCGATGCCTGGTCCGAGTATTTCCGGAAAGATGCCTGGGAAGAAGCGTTTGCAGAGACCGGCATTGACGTTTCGTTCTATGCCTGCCGCGAGCGCAGCACCGATGAGATCCTTCCGTGGGATTTCCTTGATATCGGCGTGACGAAAAAATTTCTGATCCGCGAATGGGAGCGGGCACAGAAAGAAACCGTTACCCCGAACTGTAAGATGCAGTGTTCCGGCTGCGGAGCAAAATCATTCGGAGGAGGTGTCTGCTATGAAAATCAGAATTAAGTTTGCCAAAACAGGTGTGATGAAATTTGTGGGTCATCTGGATGTGATGCGTTACTTCCAGAAAGCAATCCGCCGTGCAGAACTTCCGATCGCTTATTCCGAGGGCTTCAGCCCGCACATGCTGCTGTCGTTTGCTTCTCCGCTCGGTGTCGGCATCAGCAGCACCGGTGAATATTTCGATATGGTGCTCGCGGAAGATATGAAAACCGACGAGATTGTAAAACGTCTGAATGCGACGATGGTTGAGGGAATGGAAGTGCTTTCCGCCCGCCATGTGCCGGATGGAAAAGCAAGCAAGGCAATGTCTCTCGTAGCAGGAGCCGATTATCTCGTGCAGTTCCGCGAGGGAAAAATGCCGGAGATTGATCTGGAAACGAAAGTACCGGTGTTTTTTGCACTTCCGCAGATTGAGATCATGCGAAAGACAAAACGAAGCGAAAAGCTGACCGATATCCGCCCATGGATTTACGATATGAAAGCAAAGAAAAGCGGTGTCTGGATGCAGCTCTCCACCGGAAGTGTTTCGAACCTGAAACCGGAGCTCGTGATGGAAGCGTTCTGCAAATGGTGCGGGGTTGAACTGCCGCCGTTTGCATACACGATTCTGCGCGAGGAAGTTTACGCAGACATCGGAACGGAAGAAGAGCGAAAGCTGGTTCCGCTGGAAGCATTAGGAGAAGAAGTTGAGTAAACGAGTTGTCATTGCCCATCTGCCGTGGGAGGGAAAAGATTACCTGGTACACACGCTGGTGGAAGGAGAAAGACCGGTCGAACTGACGGCCCTCTGCAGGGAGAAGGAAACGCTGCTTGGCAATATCTATGTCGGCCGGGTGGAAAAACTGGCGCCCGGGATCCGCGGGGCATTTGTCTCGTTTGCGGAGCAGCAGAGCTGTTTTCTTGATCTGTCCCGTGTAAAAGAAGGGTATCTTCTGAAAAAAGCACCGGGAACGGAACTGCATGTCGGAGATGAAATTGTCGTGCAGATCCAGCGGGAAGCGCAGAAAACGAAGCTTCCGTCGGCGACAGCAGAACTTTCTCTTTCGGGAAGTGCCCTGGCGCTCTATTATGGAAAGCCGGAAATCTCATGCTCGGGACGCCTTCTGCCGGAGCAGAAAAAACGGTTAAAAGAACTGGGAAGCCGGATGTTTCCAGAGCTTTCCGGCGGAAGCCTTCCGTTTGGCGTGATCTTCCGCACCGCATCCGCTGATGCTTCGGAAGAAGAGATCCGGCAGGAATATCTCGAGCTGTCCGAAAAACTCGCGCGGATTGTCCAGTATGGAACGATGCGGAGCCTGTACTCCTGCCTGTATCGGGCGTCAGATGCCGTGCCGGAGCTCGTCAAACGGTATGCACCGTCAGTTTCAGAACTTGTGACAGATGACAGAGAAACGTATGAGATCTGCAGAGAATATCTGGAGCGCCATGATTTTCACGACTGCCGCCTGACCTGGTATGAGGATCAGCTTACCACACTGACAAAGAAAGAAAATCTCGAAAATCACGTAAAACAGGCACTCGACAAACGTGTGGATCTGCCTTCCGGCGGATTCCTCGTGATCGAACCGACCGAAGCGCTGACCGCGATCGATGTGAACAGCGGAAAGCAGCTCGGCGGACGGAAAAATACGTTTCTGTACAGCGTAAACCAGGAGGCAGCCCGCGAAATCGCCCGCCAGATCCGCCTGCGCGGGATTTCCGGTCTGATCCTGGTTGACTTTATCAACATGCCGGAAAAAGAGCAGGAGGAGCGCCTTCTCGGCTTCCTGCAGGGTCTTGTGCGGGAAGATCCCGTTCCGACCAAAGTTGTGGATATGACGGCGCTTCATCTCGTGGAACTGACGAGAAAGAAAATCCGCCGGCCGCTGGCAGAACAGATGAAATGACAGTGACCTTACAAAGGAGGAATGAATATGGAACCACAAAAGAAACCGATTCACCTCAATGAAAATGATACCCCATATCTTTACGAACCCTTTCGAAACCAGATGCCGGCAAAACGGCCGCATCCGGCGGAAAAAGAAAAGATACTGAAACCATGGCAGGGCCTGCTGGTGTTTGCCTTTCTGATGGTTCTTTTTAATCTCGCCGGAATCCCGCTGGTTCTTGCAGGCGGGATGTATGGAAATGCGCTGGACGAGATCATTGTATTCCTAATCGGATCCATTCTCGTCGTACGGGCACTTCATATTCCGTTAAAAGAAGTGTTCCCATTAAAAAAGCCGGATGGAGCCGGAATCCTCGGAACCATTCTGATGTGGTATGTGACGTACCGCGGTGTGCTTGCCCTTTTCCTTCTGATGGAATGGATTTTCCCGCAGGAATACGCAAGCCTCTCGGAATCCATGGACAGCAGTATGGCGGGCCTTTCCTATTTCGGCGAGCTGCTTGTCGTTGCGCTGACACCGGCCATCTGTGAAGAAGCACTGCACCGCGGTCTTCTGCAGTACAGCCTGCGCGGAATCAAAAAGAAATGGGTGATGCTGCTTCTGATGGGCGTTTATTTTGGCGCTTTCCACATGAGCATCGTCCGTTTTCTTCCGATGATGATGATGGGAATCGTTCTCTCGTATGTGCGGATGAAGACCGACAACATGTTTTACAGCTCGCTGTTTCATTTCGTCCATAACGCATCGACGATTGTGGCGAGCATTGCGGCAAGCTTCCTCTATATGTTCTCGCAGGGGAACGCAGCAGCAGGCAGCGGATACGCAACGGAAACGTACATCGGCATGTATCTGATCGAAGCGGCGCTGATGCCGATCGGTCTTTATATGGGAAGCCGTCTTCTGATGTACCAGCAGACAAAAAGCGAAGGATTTTTCCCGAAGGAGAGAAGAAAAAAGACCATTGCAAAAATCGTAATTCCGACCATTCTGCTGATCCTTGGCGGACTGTTTTTCCTTGGTATTGGTATGATGTAAAAAGAATCAAAAGCAGTTTGGGCAATTTTGCAGAAATGTCCAAGCCGGGTAGAAAACAGGTACGATTTATGATAGAATAACAGCAAATCAAGCGTTACACGATATTACAGAAAGGAAAAGCTGTTTCTCTAACAAGAGACAGCAGGAATAAGAACTATGGCAAGAACAGCTATTGCTACCGACAGCAACAGCGGTATTACACAGAGTCAGGCGAAAGAGCTGGGCGTTTTTGTCCTTCCGATGCCTTTCTTCATGCGCGGAAAAATCCAGTTTGAGGATATCGACCTGACACAGGAACAGTTTTACGAGATTCTGGCAGAGGATGCGGCTGTTTCCACATCTCAGCCGTCTCCGGGAGATCTGATGGATTTCTGGAACAAAATTCTCGAAGAGTACGATGACATTGTTTACATTCCGATGTCAAGCGGCCTTTCCACCTCCTGTGATACAGCGACCGTGCTGTCCGAGGACTACGAAGGAAAAGTGCAGGTTGTCAACAACCAGAGAATCTCCGTTACGCAGCAGCAGTCTGTTCTGGATGCAAAGAAAATGGCAAACCGCGGCGTGGCAGCAAAAGACATTAAAGCAATTCTGGAAGAGGATGCGCTGGATGCAAGTATCTATATTATGGTAGATACGTTAAAATACCTGAAAAAAGGCGGCCGCGTTACGCCGGCAGCAGCCATGATCGGAACCGTTTTAAATATCAAACCGGTGCTGACGATCCAGGGAGAGAAGCTTGACGCGTTTGAAAAAGCGCGCGGTGTGAAACAGGCAAAGAAAGCCATGATCAAGGCTATGAAAAAAGATATGGACAAACGCTTCGCAAAAGAGCGTGCAGCCGGCATCATGGGACTTCACATTGCCTATACCGCAAACGACAAAGAAGTAATCGATGGATGGATTGTCGAAGTAAAAGAAGCCTTCCCGGATTTTGAAGTCGATGCGCATCCACTGTCCTTAAGCGTTGCCTGCCACATCGGACCTGGCGCACTGGCAATTGCATGTGAAAAAAAATCTGCAATTTCCTGAAAAATACTATTGACAAACAGCAGACGTGATGATATATTGTAGAAGTATGCCGCACAGAGAGGTAAAAGAGTCGAAAGACCACCGAATCTGGCGAGTAATTGATAGGGAGGTGCCATATGTACGCAATTATTGCAACAGGTGGTAAACAGTACAAGGTAGCTGAAGGCGATGTTATCCGAGTAGAGAAACTTGGCGTTGAAGCTGGAGAAACCGTAACTTTTGATCAGGTACTTGCAGTAAGCAATGACGGACTGAAAGTTGGCGAGGACGTTAAAAATGCATCCGTAACCGCATCTGTAGTTGGAAACGGTAAAGGCAAAAAAGTTATCGTTTACAAGTATAAGAGAAAAACTGGTTATCATAAGAAAAACGGTCACAGACAGCAGTACACTGAAGTGAAGATTGAAAAAATCAACGCTTAAGTCTTATGATTTGTATAACCGTAACAGAGTCTGACGGCGAGTACATCTCCGTGGAGTCAAACGGTCATGCAGGCTATGCAGAGGAAGGGCAGGATATCATCTGTGCCGCTGTCTCCGCATTGATTGTAAACACCGTAAATTCCGTGGAAACATTGACAGAGGATCTGATTATAAGTGAGGCTGGAGATGGATACGTGTATTTTTCATTCCCGAATGGGTATTCTGAAAGTACCGCACTTCTTGTAAAATCACTTTTGCTGGGCCTCGAAAGTATCCGCCGCGATTATGGAGCACAATACTTAGAGATCGCATTCAAGGAGGTGTAATACCATGTTAAATATGAACCTTCAGATTTTCGCTCATAAAAAAGGAGTTGGTTCTACCAAGAACGGTAGAGATTCCGAGTCCAAGAGATTAGGAGCAAAAAGAGCTGACGGACAGGTTGTAAAGGCTGGAAACATTCTTTACAGACAGCGTGGAACCAAGATTCATCCAGGCGTGAACGTAGGAATCGGAAAAGACGATACCTTATTCGCTATGGTTGACGGACGCGTAGCTTTCGAAAGAAAAGGACGTGACAAAAAACAGGTTTCCGTATATCCGGTAGCAACAGAAGAGTAAGACAAAGGTGCGGCTTCAAATCTTAAGAGGTTTGAAGCCGTTTTTGTTAATAATAATTAAAGGTCCAGGAGACCGATTTGGATTTAGATAAAACAAGACAGGAGAATACCATGTTTGCAGACAGAGCAAAAATTCTGATCCGCTCCGGTAAGGGCGGAGACGGACATGTCAGTTTCCGCAGAGAGCTTTTTGTACCGAACGGCGGGCCGGACGGCGGCGATGGCGGCAAAGGCGGAGACGTTATTTTTGAAGTTGATGAAGGACTGAATACACTGGTTGATTACCGCCACAGAAGAAAGTTTTCTGCTACCGACGGCGAGCCGGGCGGAAAACGCAGATGCCATGGCGGAAACGGCGCAGATATTGTCCTGAAAGTACCGGAAGGAACCGTCATTATGGACGCTGCGAGCGGAAAAGTCATCGCAGATATGTCCGGTGAAAACCGCCGTCAGGTTGTATTAAAAGGCGGAAAAGGCGGAAACGGAAATATGCATTACGCAACCGCTACCATGCAGGTTCCGAAATACGCCCAGCCAGGCCAGCCGGCACAGGAGCTGGAAGTAAGAATGGAACTGAAAGTCATCGCGGACGTCGGACTCGTCGGGTTCCCGAACGTTGGAAAATCGACACTTCTTTCCCGTGTGACAAATGCAGAACCGAAAATCGCAAATTATCACTTTACCACGCTTTCCCCGAACCTCGGTGTCGTAGACCTTGAGGGCTGCAACGGATTTGTTATCGCAGATATCCCGGGACTGATCGAGGGTGCATCGGAAGGAGTCGGCCTCGGCCATGAATTCCTGCGCCACATCGAGCGAACCCGCGTGATGATCCATGTAGTAGACGTTGCATCGACCGAGGGAAGAGATCCGGTGGATGATATCAACAAGATCAACAAAGAGCTCGAAGCCTATAACCCGGAGATCGCAAAACGCCCGCAGATCATCGCGGCCAATAAGACCGATGCGATCTATGTAGAAGAGGGCGAAGAGGATCCGGTGGAACGTCTGAAAAAAGAGTTCGAGCCGAAAGGCATCCCGGTTTATCCGATTTCTGCCGTCAGCGGAAAAGGCTTAAAAGAGCTTTTATATGCCGTACAGAAAAAACTCGATGAGCTTCCGAAAGAGCGTATGGTCTTCGAGCAGGAATTCTTCCCGGAGGATATGCTTCTTGCCGAGAACCTGCCGTACACCGTCGAGCAGGACCCGGAGGACGAGCACCGCTTCATCATCGAGGGACCGAAGATCGAGAAAATGCTCGGCTACACTAATCTGGATTCCGAGAAAGGTTTTGCTTTCTTCCAGCGGTTCTTAAAAGATACTGGTATCTTAGACGAACTCGAGCAGGCCGGCATCCAGGAAGGCGATACCGTCAAGATGTATGGATTTGAATTTGATTATTATAAATAGAACGAATAAATAACGAAGGAGGAGACGTATGACCAGCAAGCAGAGAGCATACCTGAAAGGCCTTGCCATGACCATGGAACCGATCCTGCAGGTAGGAAAAAGCAGCATCACGCCGGAGCATACCGCTGCTGTAGCAGAGGCACTTGAGGCGAGAGAACTGATTAAAATCAATGTACTGCAGAACTGCCTCGATGATCCAAGAGAGATCGCAGAAGTTCTGGCAGAACGCACCAATTCCCAGGTCGTACAGGTGATCGGCAAAAAGATCGTGCTGTACAAAGAGGGCAAAAAAGAGAAAAAGAAAATTCAGCTTCCGAAATAATCCGCAGGAAAGAACCGCCGGGACCGGAGCATACCGCTGCAGTTCCGGCGCTTTTTGAGGAAAACGTATGGAAAAGACAAACAGAAAAATTGGCATTATGGGAGGCACATTCGATCCCATTCATATCGGTCATCTGATCCTTGGCGAGGCGGCGTACGAGCAGTTCGGGCTTGATGAAGTCTGGTTCCTTCCGGCCGGAAATCCGCCACATAAGCGGAACCGGGCGGGACGGGCAAAGGATGCACAGCGTGTCGAGATGGTGCGCCGTGCCATCGCATCCAATCCGCATTTTGTGCTCTGCACCAAAGAGATGAAAGATGAGGGCTATACCTACAGTTATCGGACGCTTGAGGCGATGCGGAAGGAACATCCGGGCACGGAGTTTTACTTTATCATTGGAGCGGATTCCCTGTTCTATTTTGATGAGTGGAAAAATCCAGAGCGGATCTGCGCCGCGGCAAAGATCCTTGTGGCGACCAGGGATCGGGCAAAAGAGAAAGAGCTTCTGGCCTGTATGGAACGAAATGCAAAAAAACTTCACGGTACCTTTCTGAAACTCGACACACCGAATCTGGATGTTTCTTCCCACGAACTGCGGGAATGGATCCGGGAAGGAAAATCCGTGAAATACTATCTGCCGGATTCTGTGATTTCCTACATTCAGGAGCAGAAAATCTATCAGGATTAGAGGAAGAGCAGGATGGAACAGTACGATTTATGGAAACTGGACAAAAAACTCCAGAAGGAAGTCGATGAAGACCGCTATCATCACACGCTCGGTGTGATGTTTACCGCAGCATCCATGGCGATGGTATGGGGCGAGGATCTCGAAAAAGCCCGTGTCGCGGGACTGCTTCACGACTGTGCAAAATGCATTCCGAATAAGAAAAAAATCACCATGTGTGAGAAAAATAAGATTGAAATCACTGAGTTTGAGCGGAACAATCCGTTTTTGATCCATGCCAAGCTCGGTGCATTTCTGGCGAAGGACAAGTATAAGGTGGAAGATCCGGAGATCTTAAGTGCCATCACCTGGCATACGACAGGAAAAGAAGATATGACATTGCTGGAGAAGATCATCTATATTGCAGATTATATCGAACCGGCACGAAACAAGGCACCGCACCTTACCCGCCTTCGGAAGCTGGCATTCACCGATATCGACGAATGCATGTATGAAATTTTAAAAGACAGTATGGCGTATCTGTCGGAAAACCCGAAGACGATGGATCCGATGACGGAGCAGGCATATCAGTTCTATGAAGCACTGCACCGGGAACGGACGGCAAAGGAGGAAGCGTAAATGAGCGAAGCAAAACAGACTGCAAAACTTGCACTGGAAGCACTGGAAGATAAAAAAGCAATGGATGTCCGCATTCTGGACATTACCCATGTTTCGACTCTGGCAGATTATTTCATGATCGCCAGCGGAAGCAACCGCAACCAGGTACAGGCGATGGCAGACAACGTGGAGGAGGTACTCGGAAAGGCCGGCGTACATCCAAAACAGATCGAAGGCTATCAGACTGCAAACTGGATTCTGATGGATTACGGCGATGTTGTCATCCACATCTTCGATGAGGAGAACCGCCTGTTCTACGATTTGGAGAGAATCTGGAGAGACGGTAAAGTCGTAGAAAAAGAAGAGATTATGTAAGTTAGGTGGAAAAAGGCGCAGAAAATCCGGAACCGTGCAGAGAAAGGCGGACGGGTTCTCTGCGCCTTTCTGGTGTTTGGAACGCATATGATAAAGAAAAAGGGGAATATCACACGATGAAAAAAATAGAAAGCGGATCGCTTGCTGTGATGCTCGATGAAGAGACGCTGGGACTTAGGATCGAAAAAGACGGCGTTGTCTGGAATACGGATCCGAAAAAGACACCGGAACTGATTTTTGCAGAGGGAACATACCGTTTCCTGGATGCAGAGGAGATTTCCCATGAGGTCTATTCCTTCGGCGTCGGATGCGGCATCCGGAGCCGTTATGCGGGATTTGCGGGAACACCGTATGCCTTCGAGACGATTATCTGGATCGAAGCTGTGGATGAAACATTCTGGATGGAGTGGATTCCGCTCTGCGAGGAGGGACTGCATCCGGTAAAGGTGCTGTGGCCGACGGCAATGGAGTTTACAAACGGGCGCGATGACTGGTATACACTCCTTACCGAGGGACAGGGACTTCTGATTCCGAATACCTGGAAGACGGAACTTGGAAAGCTTTCGTTTGACGGCAGATTTGAGACCTCCGGCGGCTATATGCCGTGGTTCGGCCAGGTGAAGGAAAGATGCGGCTATACAGCGATCTGTACAACACCGTGGAACGCCGGTTATCAGGCAGAGCACCCGGCAGGCGGCCCATATACCAGCGTGGGGGCATGGCTGGAGCCGAGCCTTGGAACAATGAATTACCGCCGCGTATTCCGTTATACGTTTTTAAATGACTGCGATTATAACGACCTCTGCAAAACGTACCGCCAGTATGTACGGGAACAGGGCCATCTGCGCACTTTGAAAGAAAAGGCAGTACAGAATCCGTCCATTCACGATCTTGTGGGAACGTGTTTTGTTCATACGGGAATCAAGACGGTTGTGCAGCCGGAGTCCGGCTTTTTCGATCCGAAGAATCCGGAGAAAAATAACCGCGTAGTGCCGTTTTCCGTGCGCGAGCAGCAGATCCGCGAAATTCATGATCTCGGCGTAGAGAAAGTCTATCTTCATCTGGACGGCTGGGCAGAACCGGGGTATGACAACCAGCATCCGGACTACACACCGGCATGCCAAGCGGCCGGCGGATGGGAAGGCATGAAATCGCTTGTCGATACGATGCATGATTTCGGCTACAAATTCGGTATTCACGACCAGTACCGCGATTATTACCACGCAGCGCCGAGCTACGATGAAAATTATGCCTGCCGCCTTCCGGACGGAACGATACCGGGACACAGTTACTGGGCGGGCGGACCGCAGAGCTATCTCTGTGCAACGCAGGCACCGTTCTATGTGAAACGGAATTTTGCCGAGCTGAAGAAAAACGGAATCCGGCTTGACGGTGCATACCTCGATGTGTTTACGTGCAACGAGGGCGACGAGTGCGCAAACCCGGAGCATGTGATGACGAGAAGAGACTGCTATACGTACCGCGGAAACTGCTTCTCCTGGCTGCTCTCACAGGGGATTCTCTCAAGCTCCGAGGAGGTCAGCGACTGGGCCGTTCCGTATCTGGTATTCTGCCATTATGCGCCGTATGACTTTATGCTGCGCCCGTCAGAGACACCGAAAAAAGGAATCCCGGTGCCGCTCTTTAATCTTGTGTATCATGACTGCGTAATCGAGCCGTGGATGATGGACCGTGTTTCAAAAGACGAGGACTATATGCTGTATGCGCTTCTTGCAGGCGGTGCACCGTATCTTGTACGGGACGGCGCATATCCGAATACAGATGGTGCATTTGACGGGGAGAAAATCAGTCTGGAAGAGATGACAGAAAGATGCCGCGTTGTAACGGAGCTGCATGAAAAAACGGCACTCCTGGAACTGGTACGCCACGAGTGTATGACGGCGGACGGAAGCGTACAGAAGAGTGAATTTTCCGATGGAACATATGTTATTTGTGACTTTGCAGAGCAGATATATGAAATCGGATACGGGGCATAAAAGAAAAGCGCCACATGTAGATTTTGTTCTTATAAAAATACAAGATTTTGTGGTTTTCCTTGTATTTTTTCAAGTGCATATCTTGCGCGGAAAGCAGAGATTTGTTATATTATGCATGCGGAGGTGTTCATGCCCGGTGCAAAGAAGATGCCGGAGCGTGACGAAACAAAATAACACCAGAAAGGAACAAATCAAATGAAAGAATTTGAACAGTGGGATGGCTTTACCGGAAGACTCTGGAAAGAAGGCATCGACGTACGTGACTTTATTCAGAACAACTATACTCCATATGACGGAGATGAGAAATTCCTGGAGGGACCAACAGAGGCTACAGACCGTCTGTGGGGCAAATTACAGGAACTCCAGAAAGAAGAGCGTGCAAAAGGCGGCGTTCTGGATATGGAGACAGACGTTGTAAGCGGAATCACAGCTTACGGCGCAGCATATATCGATGACAGCATGAAAGATCTGGAGCAGGTAGTTGGTCTTCAGACAGACAAACCGCTGAAACGTGCATTTATGCCGTATGGTGGAATTAAAATGGCTGAGCAGTCCTGCGAGACTTACGGCTACAAACCAAGCGAGAAGCTTCATGAAATTTTCACTAAATATCACAAAACACATAACCAGGGTGTATTCGACATCTACACACCAGAGATGCTGAAAGCCCGTCATAATAAAATCCTGACCGGTCTGCCGGATACCTATGGCCGTGGCCGTATCGTAGGCGACTATCGTCGTGTTGCTCTGTACGGTATTGATTACCTGATCGAGCGCAAAAAAGCAGACTTCGCTGCAACAAATCGTCAGGGAATGCGTCGTGGTGACTTCCAGTTAAGAGAAGAGATCGCGGACCAGGTCAGAGCACTGCAGGATATGAAAGTTATGGCACAGTCCTATGGCTATGACATTTCCGAGCCGGCTAAGAACGCAAGAGAAGCTGTTCAGTGGCTGTACTTCGGATACCTTGCAGCTATCAAAACTCAGAACGGTGCTGCAATGAGCGTTGGCCGTGTATCTACTTTCCTTGATATCTACATCGAAAGAGATATTGAAAAAGGAATCCTGACTGAGAAAGAAGCTCAGGAGCTGATCGACCATCTGGTAATGAAATTCCGTATGGTTAAATTCGCAAGAATTCCGTCTTACAATCAGCTGTTCTCCGGTGACCCGGTATGGGCTACTCTGGAAGTTGCCGGTATGGGAATCGACGGACGTTCTATCGTTACAAAGAACGATTTCCGTTTCCTGCATACACTGGAAAACATGGGACCGTCCCCAGAGCCGAACCTTACTGTTCTGTACTCTGAGAATCTTCCGGAAGCTTTCAAGAAATATGCAGCTCATATTTCTGTACAGACAAGCTCTATCCAGTATGAGAACGATGATGTAATGCGTCCGGTATGGGGCGATGATTACTCCATCTGCTGCTGTGTATCTGCTACCGAGACCGGTAAGGAGATCCAGTTCTTCGGCGCTCGTGCAAACCTTGCAAAATGCCTTCTGTACGCTATCAACGGCGGTAAAGACGAGAAGACAAAACAGCAGGTTGCTCCGGAATATCAGCCGATCACTGCTGAGTATCTGGACTATGATGAGGTTATGAAGAAATACGACGTTATGATGGACTGGCTGGCTCATCTGTACGTTGGAACTCTGAACATGATCCACTACATGCATGACAAATACTACTATGAAGCAGCAGAGATGGCTCTGATCGACACCGATGTAAGACGTACCTTCGCAACCGGTATCGCAGGATTCTCTCACGTAGTAGACTCCTTAAGCGCAATTAAATACGCAAAAGTTAAAGTAATCCGTGACGAAGAAGGAATGGCTGTTGACTTCGAGACAACCGGTGACTTCCCAAGATACGGTAATGACGATGACAGAGCAGACGAGATTGCTGTATGGCTGCTTCGTACCTTCATGGACAAACTGAAATACTGCCATACCTATCGTGATTCCGAGCCGACAACCTCTATCCTTACCATTACTTCCAACGTTGTATATGGTAAAGCAACTGGTTCTCTGCCGGATGGAAGAAAAGCCGGTGAGCCTCTGTCTCCAGGAGCTAACCCGTCTTACGGCGCAGAGAAGAGCGGACTTCTTGCTTCCCTGAACTCTGTAGCAAAACTGCCGTACGAGGATGCTCTGGACGGAATCTCCAACACCCAGACCATCAACCCGGGCGCACTTGGCCATAACGACGAAGAGCGTACCGAGAACCTGGTACACGTTCTGGACGGATACTTCGAGCAGGGTGCACATCACCTGAACGTAAACGTATTCGGAACCGAAAAACTGATCGACGCAATGGAGCACCCGGAGAAACCGGAGTATGCAAACTTCACGATCCGTGTATCCGGTTATGCAGTTAAATTCATCGACCTGACAAAAGAGCAGCAGATGGACGTAATTGCACGTACCTGCCACGATCATATGTAATTTCTGAAAATGTTATTTCTAAAGCCCCCGCGGCCGCAGCAATGCGGCTGTGGGGGCTTTTTGTATATCGGTGCTTGAATTCCAGTAAAATCCACTTGATTTAGAGTACATAAAATGAGAAAATTTATCAGATGCAGAACGCTAATTGAAAAACTTTTATCAAGTAATTCATAGCGTAAGTTACAAGTTAATGTTATAATACCAAAGTTAGAATTTCCTAACACAAGAAAAAATGGAGTTTTATTTATGAAAAAGAAAATTGTTGCAGCATTTTGTCTTGCCATGGTGATGACGGTCGGCGGATGTTCCGGTGCGGGGACAGCAGCGCAGCCGGAGAGCAGCGGAAGTCAGACACAGCCGGCGTCTGTTTCGGAGTCTTCGAGCAGTTCTGACGCTTCGGAAGAGAATTCCACGCAGGAATCCGCATCATCCACAGCTTCTTCCGATGCCGCAGATGCATCGAGCAACCGTGATATTTTTGCGATGGATACGTACATGACGGTCACTGCCTATGGTCCGAATGCAGAAACGGCGGTGGATCAGGCGCAGCAGGAGATTGAGCGGCTGGATGCACTTCTGTCGACCGGAGAGGAGACGAGTGAAGTAGCGCAGATCAATGCAAACGGCGGCGGAACCTTATCGGAGGATACCACCTATCTGCTGGAACGCTCGCTGGATCTGTATGACAGCACAAACGGCGTTTTCGACATCGCAATTTATCCGATCATGGACGCCTGGGGTTTTACAACCGGAAATTATACGATTCCTTCGGATGACACGATCGAAAGCCTCCTTCCGCTGACCGATGCCAATGATATCCTTTACGACAAGGACAGCGCATCCATCAGCTTTGCCAAGGACGGCATGAAAATTGACTTCGGCGGAATCGCAAAGGGTTATACATCCGGCAGAATTGCGGATATTTACCGGGAATGCGGTGTGACGAGCGGGCTCATCAACCTCGGTGGAAACGTTCAGGTTGTCGGCACGAAAACGGATGGCAGCAAATGGCGTGTTGCCGTGCAGAGTCCGGAAGCGGAGGATGATTATCTCGGCATTCTCTCGACGGCCGACCGGGCGGTTATTACTTCTGGCGGCTATGAGCGGTATTTCGAACAGGACGGCATGAAATATCATCACATCATCGACCCATCGACCGGTCATCCGGCAAATAACGGTCTGGTGTCGGTGACGATCGTAAGTGCTGACGGAACACTGGCGGATGGCCTTTCTACTTCTCTTTTCATCATGGGAAAGGACAAGGCAGCTGAATACTGGCGTGCACACAGCGATGAATTTGACACCATTCTGGAGGATGAGGACGGAGTTCTGTATGTAACCGAAGGAATTGCCGATGATTTCGCATCCGATCACGAGACAAACATTATCAGGAAAGACGGTGATACATAACCATGGGAAAATGGAAAAAACTGACAGCATTTGCACCGGCTCTCGCGGCAGTTATCGTAGCAGCCTGCGCCGGTATTTCGCTGAACGGCTACACTGCACCGGTTTACGCCGTAGAGCAGCCGGAGGCACTGGTGACACCAGAGCCGGAACAGGATACCGATGCAGCGGAAAAGAAAGATGATACCAAAAAGAAGGACGATACCAAAAAGACAACCGATACCGAAGCAGAACTTGTCGCAGCCGTCGGTTCCGGCAGCTTTGAGCTGGCGGACGGAACGTACGAAGGAAGCGGAACAGGTTTTGGCGGTACGATTACAGTCTCTGTCGTATTGAAAGACAAAACGATTCAGTCGATCTCGATTGTAAGCGCTCCCGGCGAGGACGCAGCTTTCCTGAGCCGTGCGAAGGGAGTTATCGACCGTATCATCGCATCCCAGAGTGTGGATGTGGACACGGTTTCTGGTGCAACTTTCAGTTCAAAAGGTATCCTTGCAGCCGTGAAAAATGCACTGACCGGTCAGGAGGACACTTCAGAACCGGCATCCGCATCAGGAGCGGCAGGCGGCGGAGCCTCTGCCGGCGGAACAGTTACGGTATCTAAAATTGAAGAGCCGGCTGCCTACCGGGATGGAACGTATTACGGAACCGGAACGGGATTTGGCGGCACAATGAAAGTCTGTGTTGTTGTCAGCGGCGGAAAAATTGTTTCGATTGATATTGTGGAAAACAGCGATACGCCAAGCTACCTTTCCAGTGCTTTCTCTCTGATTTCGACGATTATCTCAACACAGAGTACGAATGTGGATACGGTCTCCGGCGCGACATACAGCTCCCGCGGTATTATTGAAGCTGTGCGGAGTGCCTTAAGTCAGGCGGCAGTGAACGGGTCTTCCAGTACAAACGGAGGAAGCCAGGGCAATACAAACAACGGAAACAACAGTCAGAATAACGGCCAGAACAATAACAACTCGTCTGCATCCAAGGGAAGTTTTCCTTATCAGGACGGAATTTATTACGGAACGGCCGCCGGTTTCCAGGGAGACATCAAAGTGGCGGTAGCCCTGCAGGATCAGACGATCAAAGCGGTACTGATTCTGGAAAACGAAGATGACGAGACATTCTTCAACCGTGCCAAAGTCGTAGCGGACCGCATCGTAGACGGACAGAAAACCGATGTGGATCTCGTATCCGGCGCAACGTACAGCTCCCGCGGCATCCAGAACGCAGTAAAACAGGCGCTGGAAAATGCGAAGAAGGCAACAAACGGCGAGACCGTTCCGGATAACGGAACGAGCAGCGACGGAACCACAACGATTCCGGAAGGAAAATTCCCATACGAGGAAGGCATTTACTACGGAACCGGCGAGGGCTATCTGGGAGACATTACAACGGCAGTTGTCATTCAGGATGAGACGATCAAGGCAATTCTCGTGACCGAGAGTGAAGATGACGAAGCATTCTTAAAACGCGCAAAACAGACAGCAAAGGACGTTGTGAAAAACCAGACACTGGAAGTCGACACCGTTTCCGGCGCAACCTACAGCTCCAGGGGAATTCTTGCGGCAATCGAGGAAGCTTTAAAAGAGGCAGAACGCGTAACTGAGGAAAAGAAAAATCCAAACCCGACGCCAACGGTAACTCCGACACCGACGGAAACACCAACCCCGACCGAAACCCCGGAGCCAACTGAGACGCCAACACCAACACCGACGGAAACTCCGGAACAAAAGATCTATCAGGACGGCGAATACACAGCGATTGCCGTCTGCGAGCCGGATGAAGATGAAGATTTTACCGCTTATCAGCTTTCCGTGACGGTAACAATTGAAAACGATAAAATCGTAGCGTTAAGCAACATCACCGGGGACGGAGACAGTCAGAATGCCTCCTACATCCGCCGCGCATCCGAGGGAACCTCCAAAATCAAAGGCGTTTCCGCTCAGATTCTGGAAACAGGAACGCTTGAGAACATCGACACCGTTTCCCGTGCAACCTGCTCCTCAAAAGCCATTCTTGAGGCATGCCGGAATGCGCTGGATGCTGCGAAAGTAACACAATAAAGGGGAAAACAGATGAGACAATTGATTGTTCGTTTTTTGAATGTCGCTGTCATTGCTGCTGTTCTGATCGGCTACAATACCGTACTCGATAAAAGAGACAAAGAGGATCAGATCGCGCGGCTCTCGGCAGAGCTTGAGACGACCCAGCTTCAGAAGGAAAATCTGCAGGCCGCAGCAGCTGCATCCAACACGGCGGATACGGCCGCAAGTGAAGCAGCAGAAGCAGAAGGGCAGTATGTGGACGGCAGGTATGATGGTGAGGCTGACGGCTTCGGCGGCACCATTGCAGTTGAAGTAACCGTAGAGGGCGGCCAGATTACCGATCTTGCCATCACATCCGCCGACGGCGAGGACAGTGTGTATCTGTCAAACGCCGAGGCGATCATTCCAAAGATTATTGAGGCACAGTCCGCCGATGTTGATACGATCAGCGGAGCAACATTCAGCTCCACCGGTATCAGAAATGCGGCACAGGAAGCAATAGAAAAGGCGGAGAAATAACATGAAAAATTTAGATCTATCCACATTACCGGCAAAGAAGAGAAAACAGATCGTTTCCTGCCTGCGTGCCGGAATCCAGCTTTTATATTTCCTGTTTCTTCCGTCAGTATTTACCGCTGCATTTAACGGAGTGAAATACATTTTTACGCAGCTTGGACAGGGTGAAAAAATTGAGATGACCGCGTTTGTGTCGGCTCTGCTCCTTGTCTGTGCATTTACGATTGTTTTCGGCAGATTTTTCTGCGGTTTTGCATGCGCTTTTGGAAGTCTGGGGGATGCAATGCACGCAATTTATGGTATAATCTGTAAGAAACGTAAAAAGAAGCCCAGATGCATCAAACCGGAGCTGGCAAAAAAACTGGTACTGATCAAATACGGCATTCTGCTTCTGATTGCCCTTTGCTGCTTTGCAGGAGTTTATCAGAAAGCAAGAGGAACAAGCCCGTGGGATGTCTTTTCCATGCTGCATGCGGGAAATTTCCGACTTTCCTCTTATATTCCAGGCATTGTTCTTCTGGTGCTGATCCTGGTCGGCATGTTCTTTGAGGAGCGCTTTTTCTGCCGTTTCCTGTGCCCAATGGGAGCTGTCTTTTCTCTGCTTCCGATCCTGCCGTTCTTTACTCTGCACCGGAAACGCGAAAACTGCATCCGCGGCTGCAGCGCCTGCACGAGACAGTGCCCGTCAGCAGTGGAACTGCCATCCGATGGATCCGTGGAAATCTCCGGCGACTGTTTCCAGTGCCAGAAATGTATTGATACGTGTCCAAAAGGCAATATCCGCTGCGGGGTAAAGGAACTTCACGGAAATGAAATCCTCTTTACGCTGTTCCGTGCTGTATTCCTGCTGACACTGCTGTTATGGGCTGGCATCTGATTCAGAATAAGGAAAACTATATGAAGAAAAAAGATCTGATTCTGGCAGGCGCCGTTCTGCTCCTGGCTGGAATCCTTGCCCTGGCGCTTCGGCTGCCGAAAACGGAAAATGGAAATACCATGAAAGTCACGGTGGACGGCGAAGTCTACGGAACGTATTCACTCGCAGAAAATCAGACCGTGAAAATTCAGACGGGTCACGGAACGAATGTCCTGGTGATTGAAAACGGAAGTGTCCATATGGAAGAAGCTGACTGCCCGGACGGCTACTGCAAAAGACAGGGTACGATTTCCCGGGTAAATGAGACGATCGTGTGCCTGCCGCATAAGCTGGTTGCGGAGGTAGAAAGTGACGGATCCACAACGGACGACGCCGACGATGCGCCGGATGTGATTGTAAAATAATACCAGCTTAGAAGAAAGGAATTGGAATTTATGAGAGACAGCCGCACTGCAAGCAGAAAAATTGCCTTATGCGCCATGTTGATGGCACTTGCCATGATTTTCAGTTACGTGGAGGTACTGATCCCGATCAACCTCGGCGTTCCCGGCATTAAACTTGGTATTGCCAATCTGGTTGTCGTTGTCGGTCTCTTTTTCTTTCCTGCCGGGGAAGTCCTGATGATTTCCGTTGCCCGCATTCTTCTGATGGGCTATCTGTTCGGAAATGGAATGTCCATTCTTTACAGTCTTGCCGGCGGACTCCTGAGTTTTCTTGTGATGTTCTTACTGAAACATATCAAAGGATTCAGTATCACCGGCGTAAGTATTGCCGGCGGCGTGACGCACAATGTCGCGCAGATCTGCGTGGCGGCTCTCGTTGTACAGAACCGCAAACTGTTCTATTATTTACCGGCACTTCTCGTAGCCGGTGTCATTACCGGAATGCTGATCGGAATCCTTTCTGACCGCATTCTTTCGGCAGTAAAACGCGAAGGACGGAAGAGTTCTTCTCGGTAGGTACTGCACATCTAGTACCATTTATCTGTGCGGAGACAAAAATCGTTCCGCAAATTTCAAAGAAACATACAAATTAATAATAAAAAATCTCAATAAACAGTATCTGTGCGCTTTTGAGAAAAAATACTCAGTTAAGAGTTAGAGAAAACGATCTAAAATTAGTAAAATGTTTTATGGTTAGTTAAAACGATTATTAATTAGTATAAACTAATATAATAATAAATAACAGTTTTGCCCATGTTTTTCCTGCAAAACTGTGGAAAAGGAAAAAGGAGGAAGTTATGATCAAAAGAAAAGAACTTCAGAAAAAATCATTAGCAGCCGTAATGGCAGCTTCCATGACCATGAGCCTGCTCCCGGGAACCGTACTGGCGGATTCCACAAGCGGCGTGCTGGCAGATGGTACTTATGAGTCTACCGCTCATGTTACCAGAACAGCAGAAGACGATGAGGATGAGAATGCATGGGATGAATATGACGTTAATGTCAAAATCACAGTTGCAGACGGCAAATTTTCTGACATTGCAGTAACGCCTGGCTCTGGATACAATACAGAGAATGCCACATATTTCAAAAAAGCAGCTACAAACAGCAAAGGATTCAAAACGAAACTTCTTGGAAAAGATGCAACGATTGAAAACATTGAAGGATGGGATATTGTATCGGGTGCAACCAGAACTTCGAATGCAGTAAAAACCGCGGCTCTTGCAGCAGCCCAAAAAGCAACCCCGACTCCAGAAGCAGTAGACACCACAGCACTTGAAAAAGCAATCGCAGATGCCGAAGCATTAAAGGAAGCTGACTACACCGCAGACTCCTGGAAAACTGTCCAGACTGCTCTTACCGCAGCAAAATCTGCTCTTTCTGCAAAAGAATCCCAGAGCGCTGTTGATACCGCGAAAGATGCGCTGAATACTGCAGTAAAAGGCCTTGTTAAAGCACCGACTCCGACGGCGACCCCGACAGCAACGCCAACCGCAACCCCAACGGCGACCCCGACCGAGACTCCAACTGAGCAGGTGGCTTACGTTCTGATGAACATTCCGTATGATGAATTTTATGTTGCAGATGTAAACAACTCTGTTCCAGTGGATGTATTTTCTTCCGCAACGAAGAGCAAAACAAGAACAGCCACTCTTGCCGGTGGTTCTTATCATACCAATGCAGATGGAAGTGCAATCAATGGAATTACCTTCCCGGTTAAAGTAACAGGAGTGGATCTTTCCAAATTTAAGAAAGTAACAGATTCTGATTCTGTAAGTATTACAGTAACAAACCGTGGTCAGACATCTACACAGACATACACCGGAAAAGACGCCTTATTTGAAAACTCAGACTATGCATATTATGTATTAAGTGAAGCACCTTCTTACTACAAAGAAGCAACGGTAAATGCAGATGGCTCTCTTTCTTTTGGAAAAACAGTTGGAACTGCAATTGAACTGACCAATGTATCTCCGGAATTTATGACTGAATCAAGCTATGGAGATTATCAGCTGGATCTCGACGGACTGGAGAACACGATTGATGTTGGAACCGATCAGATCTATGGTGTTATTGTCAGCACGAAAGAAGGCAATGACTATGGTATGCGTCATGTGGAAAATATCTGGCGCGGAACAGAGCTGGCATGGTCAACTGGATTTACAACACAGGTACATGGATGCCCGACTTCTTCTGCACATTACAAGAGCATGATGGGACAGCATATCAATAAGGTTACTTATTATACCAGCAAAGGAATCTACACGATTCCAGTGAATGATATTTTTGTTCCAACAAAATTTGAGGCAAGTGTATCCGTAGAAGACGCTTCTCTTTCCGCTGGAAAGACAACGATGACCGTAACCGGACTTCCGGCTGATTATGATGCAGAATATTCCGTAGATGGTCTGGATGGATTTGCAGTAGACGGAAATACCATTTCTTATTCCGCAAATGCGAAAAAAGGAATGTATACTCTGACGATTCATGATAAAAAAGGTGTTTATGCAGATCTGACACAGAGCTTTACTCTGTATACAGATGCAATGCCGGCTGCTTACAACGAAAAAGGAAGTGCTCCGGCGCTTGTAAAAGCAGAGAATGCATCAGAAGATGACTTTGCTGATTATATCAAGAACATCACTTCGGTAAAAGTAAATGGAAAAGAATATGCAGCAACTGGAAAACGGAAAACAATTCTGATCAAAGAAGACGGTACGCTTGATCTGACAGCTGCCGCTTTTGCAGAAGGAAATAAATTTGAAATCGAAGTAACTGCAACAGGTTACAAGACGCTTTCCTTTACTTATGAGAAGAAAGAAACAACATATAAATATGTATATGCAGGTCTTACCTGGGCTGAGTATTGGGCAGCAGAAGGAGTTCAGGCGGCAGGAAGCGACGCTGGTTCGGATGAAACTGACAGTCGCGAAGAAAGTGATAAAGGCGCTTTTGATGTGGTAACCCGTGCGACCACAAACCATGGACTGCACAGAGGAAGCTTCCAGTGCGCGGCGACTATCTACATGAAAGATGGCACAACCTATGATGTGGCATATTATACCGCAGCAACCACGGCAGTTCTGACCAACGGCGAGACCGTAACTTACGATAAGAGCCAGATTGATCATTATGAAGTAAAAGGTCTGAAATATGTGCCTGTAAAAGTTTCGGAAGATGATTACGAAGATTTCTGCAAAAAGTATGTTGTGGTAGAAAACGGCGGAACACTTTCCGGTGGATTTTCTGAAAATAAACTGCAGAGCTATACAGGCCTGGTTGCAGATGTAACAGAAAACACAAACGGTCTGAAGATAGCAGTGAAAAATGCAGATGGAAGCTTCTCCTTCTCTGCAGGAACAACAGGAAGTGAATCCGGAATCAAAGATCAGGCGCTGAAGACAGCTCCGGATGTTGAGACCGTAGGACTGACCGTGAAAGAAGCCAATGGTTCTTATGGAGAATTCCTTCGCGTAGATTTAACGGGAGATTACGGCGATCTGGCTGCTAATCTGCAGACCGTAACCTGGACTTATTACGGTGATGATTCCACTTATACGAATGCAAAAGCAACGTATGGAACAAAATTCGCAGCAGATAACTGGATGCATAAAGTAATGGGAATCCAGCTTGGCCTTACCGATTCCCTGCGCTGCACTTTACCGGAGGGAACGGATGGAACCGGTTATTGGAAGATTACGATTCATGCACTTGGCTATGCAGATGCTTCCTACACTTTTGAAACAACCAAAGCGAATATTGTAGGAGCTGATCCGGTAGAGAGCACAGCAGCACTGGAAGAGGCAATTGCAAAGGCAGATGCACTGAATAAAGATCTTTACACGGAAACTTCCTGGAATAATATGCAGACAGAACTGGCAGAAGCAAAAGAAGCATTGGAGAAAAAACAGAGCCAGGGAACCGTAGATGAAGCAACCGAGCATCTGAATGCAGCCATCGAAGCTCTGCAGTCCCAGTATGTATTAATGAATATTCCGTATGCAGCGTTCTATCAGGCAGAGGTTCATAATGATGTTCCGGTAGATGCGTTTACTTCCGCAACAAAGAATAAAACAAGAACCGCGTCTCTTTCCGGCGGATCTTATCATGTGAATGCAGACGGAAGCGATATCACAGGTATTACCTTCCCGGTAAAAGTAACAGAGGGTATGGATCTTAGCAAATACACGAAAGTGACAGATGAGGATTCTGTAGAAATCACCGTTACCAACCGTGGACAGACATCCACCACAACGTATACCGGAAAAGATGCACTGTATGAGAATGCAAGCTATGCATATTACACTTTACATGAGGTTCCATCTTATTACAAAGAAGCATCTGTAGATGCAGACGGCAATGTAACCTTTGGTGCTGTTCAGGGAACCGAGGCAGCAAAGCTGGAAAATGTAACGGCAGAGCTCTCCACTAACAGCAAATACGGTGATTATCAGCTGGATCTGGATGGTCTTACTGATACCATCAAAGCAGGCGAAGATACCGTATATGGTGTTGTTGTCAGCACAAAAGAGGGCAACGATTACGGAATGCGTCATCTGGAGAATATCTGGAGAGTGTCTGAGCTGGCATGGAGCACTGGATTTACGACAAGTGTTCATAACTGCCCGACCTCCTCGGAACATTACAAGAGCATGATGGGACAGACCATCAACAAAATTACCTATTACACCAGCAAGGGAATTTACGAAGTCGACGCAGATGTATATGTACCGGTTAAGTTTGCATATGAATTTTCTGTAGAGAATGTGTCTGTCACATCTGGAAATGCTTCTGTTAAACTGGAAGGCCTGCCGGATGATTACAATGCTGTCTATACAGTAGAAGGTCTGACGGGAACCGTGTCCGGTGATACTCTGTACTTCAAGAATGCAGAGAAAGGTTCTTATACATTGACTGTCAGCGATAAGAATGGTAAATATGCAGATCTTTCCGCAGACTTTATCCTTTACACGGAAGAGATGCCGGCAGCATTTAACGAAGATACGACAACACCGGGTCTGCTTAAGAACGGGGATGCAACAGATGAAGAGTTTGCAGATTATCTGAAGAACATTACCTCTGTTACTGTAAATGGAAAAGCATATGCAGCAAGCGGAAGAGGAGCTGTTGTACTGTTCAATGAGGATGGTTCCTTAAAGACAGATGCAGCACCGTTCGCAGAGGGCGATTCCTTTGAAATTACAGTTTCTTCACTGGGATATCAGGATCTTAGCTTCACCTGGAAGAGATCAGCAGAAGAGCCGACTCCTACTCCTACAGAGACCCCAACCGTAACCCCGACCGAGACTCCGACTGTTACCCCGACGGAAACCCCGACCGTAACCCCAACTGAGACTCCGACGGTTACACCTACGACAGCACCAACCACAACCCCGACGACTGCTCCTACCACAATACCTACGACGCAGCCGACGAAGACCCCGACAAGCACCCCGAAAGCAACATCTACTCCGCTTGCAAGTAATAAAGTATCCAATACCTCTACTTCCAAGAAGAGCGATAATGCAAAGACCGGTGATGCTACCAACATCTGGGGATGGGTAAGCATGGCAGTTGCATCTCTTGGCGCTGGCGGACTTGGATTCAAACTCCGCGGCAGAAAGAAAAACGAAGACGAAGAGTAATTCAGAACAAGATGACTGAAAAATTCTTCTGATCATAAGAACCCACAGCCCCTTCCGATCCAGATTTTCTGGCGGAGTGGGCTGTGGGTTTCTTTACATAAAAACAGAAAATTTTTTCTTGAAACAGAAGACAATTCGTGCGATGATAATACTGTGCTTTTTTGCACATGCAGCACAATGGAGGTGACTTAGAAAACATGACAGCAAAACTGTTGGAAAAACATATTACCGATACAATTCGGGAATGGCAGGTGAAGATCGGCTATGAGGGCGGTACGATGAAGCTCTACTACCCGGCGGAGTCCCTGCGCCGTTCCCTCTCTTTAGACGAAACAGAAGACCTGGATGCGGCACTTGCCGCGTTCTGTAAGGAAGTACAGCCGCGTCTTGGAACACTTGCGATTTCAGCGGTCAAGGACCGCTACTGCGTGGAAATCCCGGAGGAGGGATGTTCTTATATCGAGCGGAAAATTCCTGTTCCGGAGTTCCTGCAGAACCTTCTGCAGGTGATCACAACGCCTGGAAACACAATGGAACAGGTTCGAAACTGCTTTTCTTCCTATGCAGAGAAAATGCATACTACCGTGGAAGAAAACGCATCCGAGGAGCATGAGATGGGCCATGTATTTTCTTTTTCAGACCCGTCTGTAGATGAATACTGTTACTGTGTCGAAGAAAATGAATTCGGCCTGACGTATCACCGTTTTTCACGGGAAGATTACGAGGCTTTATAAATAAAAGGAGGATATACACCATGGAATTTACAAAACTGCTGGAAGAAAGAAGAAGCATCCGCGCGTTTGATCCGGAGAAACACGTAACCGCAGAGCAGATCCAGGAGATCGTACAGGCAGCGATTCAGGCACCATCCTGGAAAAACTCACAGACAACACGGTACTATGCTCTTGTAACACCGGAGAAAGTGGAAGAATTTTCCGCAAAATGCCTTCCAGAATTCAATCAGAAGAGTTCAAAGGGAGCCGCACTTGTCGTAACAGCATTTGTAAAAGACCGCTCTGGCTTCACGCAGGACGGAACACCGGACAATGAAGTCGGAAACGGCTGGGGCTATTACGATCTCGGCCTGCACGACGAAAACCTGATCCTGCGCGCAAGAGAACTTGGCCTTGATACTCTGATTATGGGAATCCGTGATGAGAAAGCTATCCGTGAAGCCCTCTCCATTCCGGAGAATGAGCTCCTTGGTGCTGTCATTGCTGTCGGCTACCGTGCC
>ULXB01033808.1_pt1 | contig 25779 bp, 27 predicted proteins | sample 1960901 | NCBI WGS metagenome assembly ULXB01 (sample SAMEA4835828, study PRJEB28245) | human gut metagenome | biome: gut microbiome; material: fecal sample | place: Denmark | collected 2008
TCCGGCGCATACTTTTTTCGATGCATAAGATTCTGTTCTACTGTCCATCCATCAACCCCAACTTTATGCTTATGCTCGTTTTGATAAAGAGTGTTTATCAGCTCCACGATTCTTTTTGCATCCGGGTCATTCTCACCGCAATCTATAAATTTCCGTTTTATATGTTGCAAGCACGGGATGCGTGTGATATTGGGATAAGCATCGCTTTCGAGCTTCCGGTAAGGTGAGTAACCATCACTTTGTATGATACCTTTGCAACTGCCTAATTCGTTAAGAATAACTCTTTCAGACCGGGAGCCGTCATCATAGAGCAAGTATATCATCCTGGTGTTTATGCCGACAACCACCCAAAGGTATCCCTTTCTAACTCCTTTTCCCTTACTGTTCTTTTCCGGGACGAGTATTTTGTAATAGGTTTCGTCGGCTGCCTTATAAGGATCACTCAAAGCTGTCTGCCGGATACACTTATAAAGATTTTCGAAGAGGCCTGAGGCTTTTTCTATCAACTTATGAGCCGTAGGTTTCTTCAGCGTAAAGCCATGACTCTCGAAGTAGTTGATGATTCTTTCAACAGGTAGCGATTGTATATAACGTAATTCCATCAATCCGGCAATAAATGAGCCGTCATAGCTGGAATTTAAGAAAGCCGAGACCGGGGTTTTTCCCTCAAACAGGCGACCGTCTTGCGTATAGGTGTGTATCTTGTAGACGTGCTTGATGAAGCGCATGGGTACACATTCATAGCGGACGCATATTCTGGGAACAGTGGTAAACAACCGGGCCTTATTGATGTCAAAATCGGGATCATCGGGATAAACGACATGTTCTTCTTCCTCCATCTCATAATGCATGTCACGTTTGGCACCATTGTTCTTTCTGGCTTTACGCTTATCTGCTTTTTCAGCTTCTCTCTTCTGCCGCTCTTCTTCGGACATGGCAGGTTGGGGAGCTTGTTGCTGTTCGGATGTGTTGGATACAAGTTTGGCGAGCCCCTTAGCAAGGCGCTGTTGTTTGCTAAGAGATTCGCCTTTTTGAAGGAGTGCTTCTTTAAGGGAAGAAACCTCTTTTATCAAAGCATCTACTTGCCCCAAGAGTCTGTTGTTGTCATCTCGTAATCTCTTGATCTGTTCCTTCAATAACTCTATGATCTCATCCTTTTTCATGGTATAAAGATATAAAAAATCAACGAGTTGACCAAATAAATCGGATGATATACTTAGTACAAATAATTAACAATCAACATGTTATATTAAATCCTGAAACGTTTTCGCAACCGTACAGACTTCAATGACACTCCATTTAAGATAAAAGACAAAACCTGATAAGAAATCTCGTAATTGCCTGTATTGGGGTTAAATGTCGGTAACTCAAAACTTCCACCTTCGAGGCGCTTGTAGTACAGAAGAAAGCCATCGCCATCCCAACGCAGTATTTTTACACTTTGTCGGTTTTTGCCAAAGAATAAAAATATATCTCCGGAAACGGGAGACAAGTCCTTCATTTCCAAGCGTATAATTTTGAATAAACCGTCGATGCCAAGGTTCATACGAACAAAGCCCTGGTACAGATAGTATCGATTGGCTGATGTTAGAGAATACATGGATCTCCCTCCTTTCTTTCGTAATCGCGCAACATTTTAATCACACCACCGGGTGTGGCCCGTTTGACTGAAATGGTGGTTCCACTGTTAAACGTGATTGTGATCCCGGCAAGACTAAACTCTTCTTCCGACGACATGGCGGGTGCTATTTGAGTGAACGCAGGAGAGGTAGTGCTCAGTGGGGACGGTTCAACGCCGCCATAATAATCACGAACCACATCTGCCTTAGCTTGTTTAACGCTATAGCCCCGTCGGGACATCCAGGAACTCATACCTCCAAAAGTGGTATGCTGCTCGCGGCAAACATCCGCTAAAGAACAATTGTAGTCTGTTTTTAAGACTTCTTGGAAACGTTTCCAAGTTCTTCTAAATCTATTTTCTAAATCCATAATGCTTCATTTTTATACCTCGCAAAGATATGAGAGCTAAAAACGGACAGCAATATAGAATCGCGGAGACGCTTACTTGCAGCCTCCAGATTCCACCATTGAGTAAAATTAGTAAAGCTATTTCGTAATTAGTTTCAACCTTGTTTGAAACTAAAAGTTTCAAGGCGGGAAACACTTTGTTTCAAGTAGCGAAACGAAGTGTTTCTCGGTGTGAAACAGATTGTTTCAAGCCTTGAAACTATTTTTGAAACTACTCGCTACAGGTGAAGAGATGGTGAAATTGTTACTCTTCACCCGCAAACTCCTTATTCATCGAAGAGACAGAGAAAAGGTGAAAGAAGAAATAGAAAGATTGAAAATAAATACCCAGTAGAAAAATTTAATCGATTTTGTAATGATTCAGAATCGTACAAAAATGAATGACAATTCATTTTCAATTACTAATTCGCATTAATTTAAAATATACCATAATATTATAAGCAGTCTGTATTTGCTTCCTATGCAATACTCTACTTTCCCCTCCGTTCATAGCTAATTTAGACGAAAAAGAACATTTTCTCCCGAAAAGTTTTTGTAATATCAGAGTTAATCGTATTTTTGTGTACAATTTTGGTGTAGTGATGACAGAAGAAGAAAAAAAGTTATTGAATTCCTTTGAAACGCAACTACGGCATTTGATTTATTTGCACGATGAACTTAAGCGTGAAAATGCCGAGTTGAAGAAGCTTCTCGAAAATGAAAAGCTGAAAAACGAGAAGGTACAAGCTCAATACGATGAATTGGAAGTCAGCTATACAAACCTAAAAACAGCTACGGCAATCAGCCTTAACGGCAGCGACGTAAAAGAGACGAAGCTGCGATTGTCAAAATTAGTGCGTGAAGTCGATAAATGCATCGCTTTGTTGAATGAATAAGAAGAAGATGTATGAACGATAAAATAAAGATAAACCTGCAGATAGCAGACTCAAACTACCCGTTAACCATCAACCGTGAGGAAGAACAAATGGTACGGGAAGCCGCCAAGCAGGTAAATATCAGGCTTAATAAGTATCGGGAAGTCTATAAAAATCTGGAACCCGAAAAAATTATTGCCATGGTAGCCTATCAGTTCTCGTTAGAGAGACTGCAATTGATGCAACGTAATGATACCAGCCCCTATGTGGAGAAGGTAAAAGAACTGACAGAATTGCTGGAGGATTATTTTAAGGAAGAATAAATCCCCGACCGGCTATTCGCTGATAAGAGATAAAACAACCACGCACTGCACAATATCCAAGCAAAAATAATTGCTTTGATATTTGGCGGTGCGTTTTTATTTATATACTTAAATTAAATGTAGAATGATAGCAATAATAGCAACAGCAATTGCTTGCTTCATCGTAGGAGGAGTCCTTTCATATATACTATTCCGGTATGTACTGAAATCCAAATACGATAATGTCCTGAAAGAAGCGGAGACGGAAGCGGAAGTAATTAAGAAAAACAAGCTGCTGGAAGTGAAGGAGAAATTCCTGAATAAGAAAGCGGACCTTGAAAAGGAGGTAGCATTGCGGAATCAGAAGATTCAGCAAGCGGAAAACAAGTTGAAGCAACGTGAAATGGTACTTAGCCAGCGTCAGGAAGAAATCCAACGTAAAAAGATGGAAGCCGAAGCGGTAAAAGAGAACCTGGAAGCGCAACTTGTGATTGTTGACAAGAAAAAAGAAGAACTCGATAAACTGCAACAGCAGGAAATCGATAAACTGGAAGCAATCTCCGGATTGTCTGCCGAAGAAGCCAAAGAACGCCTGGTAGAATCACTGAAGGAAGAAGCTAAAACGCAGGCACAATCATTCATCAACGACATTATGGATGATGCTAAATTAACTGCCAGCAAAGAAGCTAAACGTATCGTTATCCAGTCTATCCAACGGGTGGCTACGGAAACTGCCATTGAAAACTCTGTTACAGTATTCCATATCGAATCGGATGAAATCAAAGGACGTATTATCGGACGTGAAGGACGTAATATCCGTGCTCTGGAAGCTGCTACCGGTGTTGAAATCGTTGTAGACGATACCCCGGAAGCAATTGTTCTTTCTGCCTTCGACCCGGTTCGCCGTGAAATTGCCCGTTTGGCCCTGCATCAGCTTGTGACTGACGGACGTATCCATCCGGCCCGTATTGAGGAAGTGGTAGCTAAAGTACGCAAACAGGTGGAAGAAGAAATTATCGAAACCGGTAAACGTACTACCATCGACTTGGGTATCCACGGTCTGCATCCTGAATTGATCCGTATCATCGGTAAGATGAAATATCGTTCTTCATACGGTCAGAACTTGTTGCAGCATGCCCGCGAAACAGCCAATCTTTGTGCTGTGATGGCATCGGAACTGGGACTGAACCCGAAGAAAGCAAAACGTGCAGGTTTGCTGCATGATATTGGTAAAGTGCCTGATGAAGAACCGGAATTGCCACACGCATTGCTGGGTATGAAACTTGCTGAGAAATACAAAGAAAAACCGGATATCTGCAACGCTATCGGTGCTCACCATGACGAAACAGAAATGACCAGTCTCCTGGCTCCTATCGTACAGGTTTGTGACGCCATCTCCGGTGCACGTCCGGGGGCACGCCGCGAAATCGTAGAGGCTTATATCAAGCGTCTGAACGATCTCGAACAGTTAGCAATGGCTTATCCGGGTGTAACAAAGACGTATGCTATCCAGGCAGGACGCGAACTCCGCGTTATCGTTGGTGCAGATAAGATTGACGACAAGCAGACAGAAAGCCTGTCAGGTGAAATCGCCAAGAAGATCCAGGATGAAATGACTTATCCGGGACAAGTGAAGATTACCGTCATCCGTGAAACACGTGCGGTAAGTTTCGCTAAATAACGTAACGATTCAAAAGAAAATTCATATAAGGGCGAAGAAATTCGCCCTTTTTTAATACACGACTATGGGAAAATATCAATTTGAGATTTGTACCAATTCAGTGGAAAGTTGCCTGGCCGCACAGAAAGGTGGTGCAGACCGTGTGGAACTGTGTGCCGGAATACCGGAAGGTGGAACAACGCCCTCCTATGGTGAGATCGCCATCGCAAGGGAAGTACTGACTCATACCCGCCTGCACGTTATTATCCGGCCTCGTGGAGGAGATTTTCTGTATTCGGATATCGAAATCCGGACAATGCTGAAAGATATTGAAATTGCACGAAAATTAGGGGCAGACGGAGTGGTATTCGGTTGTCTGACAGCAGAGGGTGAAGTAGACTTGCCAGTAATGCAGAAACTAATGGAAGCGGCTCAAGGGCTATCTGTGACTTTTCACCGGGCATTTGATGTATGCCATAACCCGCAGAGAGCATTGGAACAGATCATCAAACTGGGATGTAACCGTATTCTGACTTCCGGCCAACAACCTACGGCTGAACTGGGAATCCCCCTTTTAGAAGAGTTACAGAAACAGGCTGCCGGAAGAATCACATTACTCGCCGGATGCGGAGTAAATGAAAATAATATCGCACGCATTGCCGCAGAAACCGGAATCAACGAGTTTCATTTCTCGGCACGTGAAAGTATTCAGAGCGAAATGATATTCAAAAATGAAGCCGTCTCCATGGGAGGCACGGTACACATCAACGAATACGAACGAAACGTAACTTCCATACGAAGAGTAAAAGAAACGATTGATGCCGCTTTACATGGATAAATATGGCAGCAAGGGATGAGATATCGTCTCATAATAGTACTAATACAAGACAGAAATGGTGAACATACAGCCTTCAAGCCTTTTGTTCACCATTTCTTTTTTTGCATCATTACCAACAGTATCTCAAGAAACTGTTATACTTTTATTTATAAATATGGAATTATCGTAATATAAATACCAGTAATAATAGCCGAAGTAATTACTCCCGAGATATTAGCTCCCAAGGCATCTCCCAGAACAAATGAGTCCGGATTATCTTTGCTTACAATCTTTTGTGCAACCTTCGCGGTAGTGGGTACACAGCTAACAGCTGCAATACCGATTACCGGATTGTAATTACCCCGTTTAATAATATACATGATATATCCTCCGATTATTCCTCCAATACCGGAAAGTAATAATGCTACAATACCTAATACTAATAGTTTCAAAATCTTCGGATCGAGCAACAGATGTGCATCACAAAGTACACCCAGCAGGACACCCAACATAAAAGTGGAGCCATAAAGCAACGGACCACTCACAAAATCATAGATATGTTTCATACCCGACTCACGAACAGCAACACCCAGAAACAAAGAGAAGAACAAAGGAGAAGCTACCGGGAACAAGAAACAGAGAATAGCACAAAGAACAGCAGAGAAAGCCAGTTTCACTTTAGCATCGTAATTCTTCGGAGCTTTCTTTGTCACCATCTTAATAGCGCGGAAGCGTTTGGGAACCAACAGTTTTACCAAGTATGGATAGCCTCCATACGTTAAGCCCAAATAAAGATAGGCAACCACCGTAATAGGGACAAAGAGATGCTTTGCCAATGCCAACGAAGTAAACAACACCATTGGTCCGTCGGCTCCACCCACCATAGCCACAGATGCACTTTCTTTCAGAGTCAGACCAAGAGCAGAAGCAATAGGTACTGTCAGAAAAGTGCCCAGCTCTGCGCACAAAGCCAGGAATATACTTGCAAATGGTTTCTGAAGCAGGAAGCCGACATCCAGAAGCGTCCCGATACCCATAAAGACAAAACAAGCTATCAGCCCGTTACTAAACGTCAGGGTATAAACAGGTTGCAGGAAATCTATCTGCATAGTATTCATTAATTGATCCGTATCTGAAAGCATCGGATCGAGAAAGAGATTACCCAGTGTACCGTCGGGCATAATGAGGGTTCCGCAGTTGATAGCTACCATTCCCAATCCCATCGGAATCATTACCATCGGTTCGAGTATACCTTTCCAGCCTAAATAGATCAGTAACAAACCGAGAAGTACTAAAAAAACTCTTGCAGAAGCAAGCACCCATCCGCTTGCCATCATTGTACCAATACCTTGAAACAAGGTAGCAAAATCTATATTTTCCATAAATTAGTTTTCTTTTATTGTTTGTTGTTAGTAAGTTTCTTTGAGTTCTTCTTATTGACATGTGCCTGCTCTTCTTCCCGAAGAAAGAATTCGCGGGTATCCTGTGAATAATAATAATTCATCAGATTATTTTCAGAAGCTCCCGGACTCACGCCATGATAATAGCCGGAATAACCAGTAAAGTTTCTGTCGATCCCCTTACTGTAATCTTCACGGAAATCTCCCAAAGCATCTTCATCTGCAATGGGAATCTGTCGGACTAATCTCTCCACCTTTTGCCGATGCTGACGCCAGCGTCGCAAACGGAGTAGCTCCAAACGGTGGGAACTATAAAAATCAAATGAATCGGCCGCATAGGCAATCAACTTAATGACCGCAGCGACAAAAAAACCGATGAGGAACGTAAGCCCCATCATCGCAAGAGTAGATAGTAATAAATGAATCATAGTAATATAAAAAATTAGGTTGTATAATCTTATTCAAATATCCTTGCTTTTATACGACGTAACTCCCGTTTCACAACGGGAACACAATATTTTAATCCTTAAAGACAAGCACATCAATATCCGTCCTTTGTTCCAAGTCATAGGAAATACATTCTTTGTTTTCCATGTTAACATGAATAAAACTAAGATAATAAATAAAGGAAATGATGGTAGATGGAGGATCTGAATAGGCACCTCACCTTACCCAAAGATAAGAATATAGTCTAAATGAGAATATGCGCCAATGTATAGACGTAATACTTACACGAATATTTAGTGTAATTGACATCAAGGCCGGTATGCCCCAAACGATTCTCCGGAAGCATAACATTCAGAGAGCTCAATATCTGTATAATGACAGTATTGGTATTGAACTTCAGGTTCTTGAAAGGAACAATGCTTCTCGGAAAAGAGATATTGTCAAAAATGCAGTCACTAACATTACAAGTGGATGTCTCGTCAACAAACTGCGAATGAGAATCTTTACCTGGCTTGTCGAAGCCGGCAGAAGAAACGCAACAGCATGACACTGCTTCATATCGCATGTCATTAGACGAGGTTTCAGTTTTTTTCTGAAATCCCTGCAATTCTTTATTGGAAACATTACTAAATCCCAATACCAGAAATGCACATGCTAATATGCAAAAAATGTACTTAGTCATAATTTGCTGCAAACGTAATCATTCTTTTCCGAAAAAACGCATTAAGGGCAAGAATTAACGATTATTGTATACCTCCTCTTTTCTATAACCCATGTACAACTTTCATCAATTGCTCACCCAAACCGATTGTATATCCTTGAGAAACAAAAACTACCCTATTAAATGTATCTGCAATAATAAATACCGGCAGAATAGAATTGTTCAAATTCATAGCCTGCACTATTTCTTTGCGGATGCTGTCATCGACATCAATACCGTAGGTGATGGTAGACGGAAGTCCTTTAAATTCGTCGGCATTAAATTTCTTGTATTGTTCTTCCGAAGGGAAAAGAAAGACCATCTTACGCCCCCATTGTTCGAAGTCATTGCCCAAAGCGGCTATATCTCTTAGCGCATGATTGGTAGGTTCCTGCCCTACTCCAAGCACAGCTACTATAAAATAGCCACGTCCACAGGTTTGCAGAATACTCCGCTGTTCAGTGTTGTCAACCGGACGATAGGTCGCTTCCGAATTAAAATTGCCGATCACTTGCACCTGATCTTTGCTTTCACGCATCACAAGGTCAACGGTGGTTGTCTTACCGGGTTCTATAGTAAAAAATGTACTGTTGGAAAGCACCGCGCCACTTGCCAACCGAGTTCCGGTCACCATCATATAATAGCCTTCATCAAGCTCTCTCCCATATTTTAACAAATTACGCCAGGTAGTTCCATCCCCCATATCCGTCTCTCCTTCGTCATAATTAAGCAACTGGAATGTGCCGTTTTTAAACTTGGAAAGAGTGAAATGCGAATAATATTTAGGATCTTCCACAGAGCGGATAGGAGTATAAGTAGCTTGCAATACTCCCTTTCGAGACTGTGCAGCTTCTGCCGTATCGAAGTTGACATCTTCCTTTGCAAATTCTTCATTTAGAATCTGCACCTTTCCGGTCACTTCATCAATCCAGGCAGCGGACGCCCATCCCATGCTCCGGTAAGCTGCCACAAAGAATATGTCACGCGACTTTTCATCAGCCACCCGTGCTTTCCATACTCCCATCGGAGAGATAGGAATCTGTTGAGAATTCAGTTCATTATTGATTTTAATCTCTTTTCTGCACCATTCTATTAATACTTTGGGATCACGTTTCATGCTATCGGGCACAGACTGGTACACTGTTTTTTCAATGGCTTCACGAAGTTCCTTTTTATAAGGAGTCAACATCTCATTAGCTATACGAGGAGGATTGAGGTACATTCTTTTAAATAAATCAGTCTCTATCTTCTCCCAATCCGAGATATTAGTCAGCAGATGATCATTCAATACATCTAGAGTTACATCGCGGAGATCTTTAGCCGAAAGACTCTCTAATATCCATATAGCCCGTATTTCTTCCCATGAAACAGCGTCTTTCTCTTTTCGGATAGGCGAAAGGAAGTCTTTCAAGGTTTGGTGGTTTCCTCGCGAAGCAACCAGGAAGTTTACTAATTTTTCTTTCTTTTCCGATTGTAAGGTATTTCCATATAGTTTATCTATCCACTCTTTGGCCTGTTTTTCCGTCATCATTGTTGCTACATACGCATTGCGGATTGAATCTTCCTGCGCCATCCGCCGATCATTTTCCGCCCGTTGTTCGGGAGTGTCTTCGGGAATATTCGCTCCTTCCACCGGAGGTACAAGATCCATTGGCAAGGAATAGGCTTCACCTTCTTTCCTATTTAAAGAGAGTTGCAATGCATCATCTTTTCCAAATGAGATTTTGGCATAACCAAATTGTCCGTTGCGGGATGCCCAAACCAACATATCTCCTTTACCGGCAGTCAGGCTGGCTTTCCCCTCTGCATCTGTATATTTCGTGGCTACTGTATAGAACTCCGCATAATTGTATATCTTAAATTCGACTTTGGCATCTGCTACCGGTTGACCTTCGGCATCCGTCACCGTTACGATAGCTTTAGCAGTAGGGGCATAATTATCAATCACATTGATTTCCGTATAATTCGGCGTCTCAAGCATAATCTCTTCCGGACCATTGTAACGTCCGAAAACCTTAGTATGCATCAACATTCCCCGACTGGCAGGGGAATTAAACCATCCCAGGTTCAAAACCGGTTCCGGTTCACAAGCTCCAAAGAAGTACCAATGTCCATCCGCCCATGCTTCCACCCAAGCATGATTGTCATCCGTATGCGCCCAGCGGGGCGTATACACTTGCCGTGCCGGAATACCGACCGCCCGGAGCGCAGCCACCGTAAAGGTAGACTCTTCGCCACAACGCCCATACGCTGTTTTGACTGATGCCAACGGTGAGCTGGTGCGCGCGTCACTCGGACGATAGACTACTTTCTCATGACACCAGTGGTTCACCTCCAATATCGCGTCTTTCATCGGCAGTCCCTTCACCCTGTCTTTTAGTTCATCATAAAACACACGACGGGAATCATCCAGATTCTCGTTATTCACCCGGATCGGCAGAACAAAATGACGGAACACTTCATCGGGAATCTCTTTGCCCCAAGACATCTCGTCACGTGTCTGCTTCGACAGCCGGACATTCTCCAAGTAATAATCTCCCGGATAATCCGTCACGTCCCCTATCGGCATATAAGCGTAGAGAAACATCAATGCTTCGCGCTCGTAGACTGACAAAATAGAATCGGCAAAGATCGCAAATAAATCTCCATGAGGAAGTGCCTGTTTTTTCTGCTCAAAGTCTTGAGCTACTTGATTCCGGTAGGATTCTTCTTTGAGGAAGTGAGCATTGTTACAAGCAAACAGTACAATCGACAAAATCAGGACGCACAAAAGATGGGTGAATGTTTTCATATAAGTGTTTGGTTTATTCTATTAATAAGGTTACTGACTGACAAAAATAGAAGAATATTTTCTGAATACCTAGATAAGTACATAAAAATGTGATAGATAAGAATAATATTGTCATTGATGGGAAAATCCGGGAATTTTGTAACAGGTTTGTAATATAGACCGTGTTCGAACCCTTATAAAAAGAAAATTCAAAAGAAAAAGAAGATTTTTATGTTTTACAGCATATAATTCGAAAACAATTTGTATCTTTGCAGTGTTATTAGAGAAAACAAGATGTAAAACCGCTCTTCAAAACGTGGAGGGCAAAAAAAGAGGAAACAAATTATGAAAAAGAATGCAAATGAAAAAATTATGATGTTACAGTACCGTATTAAACGCTATCAAGCAATGGGAAATGGTGCCATGTGCCAAACATTAAACGGTAAACTTCAAAAACTGCTGTCACAGCAGGTTGCCATGTAAATAAACACACTAATTATAATAAATAGAGCGAGGAACTTTCGAGTATCTTCGCTTTTTTTATACATTTGCAGAAGAAAGATAATAAAACACATTATGAAAAAGCTATTTATGTCGGTTGCGCTCCTCTTATTGGTCGTAACCTCTTTTGCACAAACACCCGGTTATGAGTTCACAACCGTTGTATCTCACCAAGCAACGCCTGTTAAAGATCAGGGTTCCACAGGAACCTGCTGGTGCTTTGCCACCGCTTCTTTCATGGAGTCGGAACTGCTCCGAATGGGAAAAGGAGAATATGATCTCTCGGAAATGTTTATCGTCCGCCAAAAGTACATGAATCAGATGGAGGACAATTATCTCCGTCGTGGTAAAGGAAGTATCGGTGAAGGAAGTTTGGCACACACTTTCAAAAACGCATATAAGAAAGCGGGAATCGTTCCTGAAGAAGTGTACACCGGATTGCCGGGCGATAACAAAGACCACAATCACGGTGCATTGTCACGCTACCTCAAAGCATTGGTTGACGCAAATATTGAATCTAAAAAGCGTACTCCGCAATTTGATGCGCTTATTAATAATCTGTTCGATATTTATCTGGGCAAGCTTCCCGAAAAATTCACTTATAAAGGAAAAGAATATACTCCTCAATCTTTCACAGAAAGTCTGGGATTGAATATGGATGATTATGTTGAACTGACCAGCTTCACTCACAAGCCTTATTATGAGACATTCTCGCCTGAAGTTCCCGACAACTGGGAAAACCAGCCAATGTATAATCTTCCGTTGGACGAACTGATCGAGGCTATCGACTATGCACTGAACAAAGGATATACCGTATGTTGGGACGGTGACGTAAGCGAACAGGGTTTCTCTTTCAAGAACGGAATCGCCATTAACCCGCAAGTGGAGGATGTGAAAGATTACTCTACAACCGACCGTGCCCGTTTTGAGAAAATGCCCAAATATCAACGAATGGACGAAGTGTTCAAGTTTGAGCATCCTTATCCGGAAATCAACGTAACACCGGAAATCCGTCAGGATGGTTACGAGAAGTTTGTGACAACTGACGACCACCTGATGCACATCACCGGTATTGTGAAAGATCAGAATGGTACTAAATATTATATCACCAAGAATTCCTGGGGAGCGGAAAGCAACAAATCCGGAGGTTATCTGAATATGTCTGAAAGCTATGTACGTGCTAAAACAATCTGTGTGATGGTACACGAAGATTCTCTGCCTAAGGAACTGAAGAAGAAACTCGGTATTCAATAAATCGCATGAAATCAGTCCCGAAGGGAGATTGACTGTTTCATACATTTATTTATTTGGAACTCTCCATTATATTCATATAACAAAAGAAATAGGACAACGAAGTATCACTACTTCACTGCCCTATTTTTTGTTAACCTACTATATTAAATCCTTTGCTCTTTATTTCTTTTTCAATGTCACGTCGCTGATTTCTACAACGCCGCCTTTGTTCTGGGAAAGAATAGCCACATAACAATCTTTCAGAATAGCAGCATCATCGTCTGTATCAGACACTTCCAAGTTAGCATTTGCTTTCTTGCTGCTAATTGCATTAACCACTTGTCCCATATCATAGTAAACCACTACTTTAGTCCATTTACCGGCATCTTTAATTTTAAAATTGTACTGTGCGCCCGAAGCATTTGGTTGAGCATCCGCGTCATAGTCTCTACGCATGAAGAAAGTAGTATTGTACTTACCATTATCATTCTTTTCCTCATTGGTCTGTTTGATGTATACACTGACCGGAGTTCCTGCTTCTTTAGCTTTTGCATAGAAAGTAAGAACATAGATACCTTTGTCCAAACCATCGGTAATACGTTGTCCCAGGAAAGCTTTATACCAAGAGAGATTCTTTTCAGCACCGGAGTTATCCAATTTCATTGCATTCGGATATTTGGCATCTCCTGTTTCTTCCCAAGCAATAGTAGTTACACCGTCAGCTTCATTATTCATGATAAACCACTCTCCTGCGGTAGCTTTGTTGGCATTAGTCACTTTAGTCTTTACTTCAGTGGCGAATTTTTCGTTTTTTATCAGGTTCTGCGCACTTACGCTTACTCCTGCAAGGACCAAAAGCCCGGCAAATAATACTTTTTTCATCTTACTGTGATTTAATTGTTTATACTTTATTTTTTCTAGCTTTAAAAATCTATTTCATCCTACTTCACTTGTTGAATAACAAATCCATATTTACCAGTCACTTTCTTTTCTTCAGTCTTTAGTGTGATGCGGTAAATCTCTTTGCCCCATACGTTAGACAGGCGCGGATCATCCAGTTTGATTGTTTCCAGTTCGGCTTTAAACTGCGACGGATAGTTCATTTCCACCTTTTGTCCCTTTACTTCGATGCGGATTTTTCCGGCTGACGGGAAAGTCACATTGCCCCAAGTTAAAAAGTTCATTTGATTAGGAGCAATAGCCTCATCCAACGTATAATTATCACCAATAATGAGTTTTTTATCATCAAGAGCATAAGAGCGAACCCAGCTTTTCACTTTCGCTTCTGCCGGATAAGCAGTGGCTATATCCGTAGAGAACATCCGTTTCTTCTCATCGCAAACGGTATTGGTGGCTTTATACTCCTGCCCGAATTTCTGCGGTACTCCGTTAATCATCGGCAAGTTATGATAGTTGCTCTGCATCGTCCAAATGGTATAGCGGTCCTTGCCGAACGTCTGTTTGGTATATGTACCTACACCGGCATCAATAATCACAGGAATTGTATTTACGTATAAAGAGAAGGTTCCTACATCGTTGTGGTTATGGCTTTCGTTATTAAATCCGCCTTTAGCGGCAACAAACATACCGTTCTTGTTCTTCATATAACAGAATTCCGTTTCGGGATACCAGGTTACATCCGGCATATCATGTTTCGGAGTTGCTTTTGCCAGCTCATTACAGCAAAGTAGAGATTGAAGCGAACGAAAAGCATCGTTGCCCATGGTAGCATACGGTTTTCTTCCATTCAACAAGTATGCGGCAAAGTGCATCATTTCATCGCTGTTTACAGCTTTACCGTACCGATAGATTAACAAAGGATCGCCTCCGCCTTGTGCCGATGCATCAGCAAAATTCACCACCCAGCCATTGCCCACGTATGAGCGGGACATATATTCTCCCATCCGGCGAATCATCGGTTCATTGAACAGAGACAGTTTACCGCCTGTGCCATCAGAGAGTATCTGCAAATAGTCGTAGAGCTTTCCGGCAGCATGTCCCCAGTAAGAGGTTCCCTCCTCACAGGCACCATCGGATTTCACGAAGTTGATAAACTTATCGACTGACTGCATGGAGCGATAAACAGCTTTTGCCAACTTATCCTTATTGTTCTCCATCAGTAAGAAACATTGCAGGGCATTGGAGTTACACCAGGGATTCCAGTTGTTGATGATTTCTCCCGGTTTCCAGTTAAAAGCCATCCACCACATTTCGTCGTCGTTCATATACGGATCGAGAATACGTTCTTTGATTGCTTTACGCATTTGCAAGGATACCACAGGATTGATTTTGTCGAATGGTTTGCGGAAGAAATAGTGTACCCAGGCCATTAAAGCTCCGTATCCGCCTGAACCAAGGTCGATAATCTGTTCGCGGAAGTCGGGAAGTGAACGTTTGCTACTCTGGCGGGGCAAGTGTGCGGATAGCACCCATGAATTCATTTCACAGCTCATATATGCTCCGTTCAGTAATTGGTCGATAAAACGTCCTTTCCCTTCGGCCAGTTCGGCGAGCATCAAAGCGTTAAGTGCCTGGCGGTTGGCGTCATAAGGAACTTCCATTATTTTACGGTTACCACTACGTTCGTATTCCAGATAAGCAGTGGCAGGTATCAGTTGCCATTTATAGTCGAGGAGTTTTTCGCCGGCTTCGATGAGGCGTTGCTTATTGGGGCCCATCAAAGAATCCCAGGCGGCACGATCTGTATAAGCAGGATAAGGCACCCATGCTTGTTTCATTACCAACACGTTTTTCAACGTAGTTTCGTCTGCCGCTTTTTGCAGCATATTGCGTTCGGTGTAAGCGTTTGCCTTGAAAGAAAAACTTCCTAAAGCTGCTAGTAAAAGAACACAAAATAAATGTTTCATTCGATTCATGGTATTTTCATTCATTTAAGTATTGCAAAGATAACGTATCTGATAAAAAATGAGGTGAGTAAATCATACGAACCTGATGACAAAAAAGTACATACTTCAAAAATAGTACTCTTAATTGCTATATTTTAGGCTTTTAAGTCATTATAAAAACAAATTAGGTCATTGTAGAAACAATTTAAGTCACACGGAAACCGGGTTTTCATTTCGGAAAAACAAAGATGCAGTTTTAGAAAACAGAGGCTTCCTTTGGAGAAAATAGAGGTTCTATTTATTCCAAACAGAGGCTCTGTTTAGGGCAAATAAAGGCTCTATTTTATTTCAAATAGAGTATCTGTTTTACTTCAGACAAAGTATCTGTTTGGATATTCTATCCTCTTTCTTTTTTCATTCTTTAATTCTCTTCTTTTTCACACCTCTATTCTTTCTTCTTCATCCCTCTATTTCTTCCTCTTCGCCTTCAATCCCAATCGCTAAATTCAAAACTCAACTGTTCCCAGACACCGTGTTGTTCATCGGCTTCCTCTTTTGGATTGGAGACGGAAAGACCGATGAGCCGGATTGGATGTTGCTCAAATTCGACACTTTTAAGCAATTCTTTTGCAAGTGGGAGTACCCGGTCTAAGGTGGTGAGTTCCTGCGATTGAGTAAGGCTTCGGGTTATCTGGCTAAAATCATGAAACTTGATTTTCAGGGTAAGCGTGTTGCCTTTGAAGTCTTTTCGCTGAAGACGTTCAATCAGCTCTACCGCCACATGGTATAGTTCGATAATGACCGATGAACGGGCTGAAATATCACGTTCCAATGTACGTTCGCAGCCAATGGATTTACGGATACGAATTGCTTCGACAGGGCGTTCGTCAATTCCTCGTGAGCACTCATAATACAGTGCGCCGGCTTTCCCGAAATGGGCTGTCAGCATTTCAAGAGAGCATTTCCGTAGTTGAAGTCCATTGTGGATGCCAAGTAGATGCATCTTCTTTGCAGTCACCGGACCCACTCCCCAAAAAGATTCGATAGGAAGACGGGCTATAAAATCAAGGGCTTGTTCCGGATGAATGGTACATAAGCCATCCGGTTTGCGATAGTCCGAAGCTATTTTAGCCAGAAACTTATTATAAGAAACTCCAGCAGACGCAACAAGGTTGAGCTGCTCCCGAATCTTCTGCTTTATTTCCTTTGCTATATCCACAGCCAGGGAAATATCTTTTTTATTTTCTGTGACATCCAGAAAAGCTTCATCCAGAGACAGAGGTTCGATGATATCCGTATATTCGTGGAAAATCTCATGTATCTGACGGGAAACGGATTTATAAACATCCATCCTGCCAGGTACAAAAATGAGTTGGGGACAAAGACGTTTCGCCTTTTGCGAAGCCATGGCGGAACGGACACCGTAACGCCGGGCTTCATAACTGGCAGCAGCCACAACTCCCCTCTCTTCAGCATGACCTACCGCTAAAGGCTTGCCACGAAGTTCTGGATTATCACGCTGCTCTACAGAGGCATAGAAGGCATCCATGTCGATATGTATAATCTTTCTCTGCGTCATTGTTTAGGATTAGCAGAGCAAACTTACTATAAATTCCTGAATAAATCCTGCTTATCGGTTCAAGAAATAATATGCTTATGATTTTTATAGATATAAGTCAAAAAAACATTCAATATCTTGTCAAAGACAGTTCTTATTATATTATATTTGCATATCGTCTATTCAAAATATAGAGGTAGTTAATAAGTTTGTGCCACCATACAACTCTTTAAGATTATGAAAAACACATTATTTTGCTTATTCATATTTTGCAGTGTTTCCACATTCGCTCAAAATGGAATCACTTTTAAGGTCGAAAAGCTTTCAAAGCCTGAAGAATTACTTCATCTACACTCCCCGAATGAAATTTACGAAAGTCTTATATTATCAGATATGGACATAGAGCCTTATGAGATAAAAGAGAAGAATATCAAGGTTCCTTATCATATCATTGCAAAGAGCGAATCTCCCGACAGTCTCGTTTCTTTTGGCCCTAATTCTTTTTTCAACGGTATGTATCAGGCTTATGCGGATCACAGGCCATTCGTATTGTCCCCGGACATGATTTGGCTATTAATCAGCCAGGGATTTGCACGCCATATCAATGCCAATCAGGAATCTATGAGAAATGAGCTTGTTGATTTCTCCGGCAAACTATCCTTAATTGTCAGAGAAGACAAAAAATTGGAGGACCCTACTCTTTCATGGGAGAAAATCTTTCCGCAATTTACAGAACAAATATCCCAATACGCCGGTAAGCATCTGACCGAGCTGCTCACCTGCAATTTTTCAACGACTACCTCTTTAGAGAAAGTTGCTTCCGAAATAACAATCATGGAAGCTGTAAAACCTTACTTTGAGTTTATAATCATACGCATTGTCTGTGGAATACCTGAAATAACTCTCGAAGGAAAACCGGAGGACTGGGAAAAACTACTGCACAAAGCCAGAGGCTTGAAAGAATACAAACTCGATTGGTGGATTTCAGAACTGGAACCTCTTTTGGAAGAATTTGTCAAAGCATCTAAAGGAGAAGTCAATAAGGACTTTTGGCGCAACATGTTTAAATATCATTCACAGAAACGATACGGAGCCCCAAACATTATTGATGGATGGATCGTGAAGTTTTTCCCTTATGATAAGGAAGGGAAAAGAAATAATCTGAAACAGCTGGAAGGCAAAAATTGTCTCCCTGATGAGATAGTGAAGGTAGATGTAAAGTATCAGGAAGTATATGGCGACGCCATCAAAGAAACTCCATTAGAATTTTGGGCAGGTTTCATTGGATTAGAGCAAAACAGCAAGACTTTTGCTCTGCGACCGCAAATTGGTTGGATGGTCAGGAAGAAAGACGTTAATAAGGAGGGATTAAAAAGTAAATTAAGTGCTGATGCTCAAAAGGATGGCTGGGGAAGCGGCATCAATATCAGAGTAAAAGAATTTCCGGCTGTACTGTTGGAGCTCAAAGAAATAAAAAGGTTGGATATCCAATTTATCGATACAATTGATATACCGGACGAAATATCAAAAATAAAAATCGAATCGTTGAGTTTATATGGTAAGATTACTAAAGAAGGAATAGAACGTATCAAAAGATTATTACCTGACACAGATATAAAAATAAATGGCTCGCGAGGTGGGAGTGCTTCATTTATGACTCCATAATAAAAAGAGGCTATCCAAAAGCCATATACTAAAAAACTTACCCTTGCTACAGTTTTGTAACAGGGGTAAATTCTATTGCCATGAACAAATTCAATCAATTGTGATATTTTAATTACCTTTGCCTTATCATTCAATTAAATAAAAGAAATGGAAAGTTCAAACCATCCCATAGAAAGAAAAGACTTTGAAGCCCTCATTCATGCAATAGGCTTTGAGATAGAACATGCACAAGTGAAATTGATTGTTGCAGCCAATGCACAAATGCTGTTCCACTATTGGAAATTGGGGAACTTCATTCTATACCACCAAAAAAGATTAGGTTGGGGCGGAAAAGTCATAAGTCAGATTTCAAAGGCTATCAAGATGCACTATCCCGAAAAGAAAGGATATTCAGCGAGAAGCCTTACCTATATGTGTCAGTTTGCCCGAACATACCCACTAGAGATATTACAAAGAATGCTTTCTTGTGACAAGGTATTGGGAACGCCAACAATCCCCAATATGCTATCCTTGACTGATGAACTGAACTGTTTACCAATTACGCAAGAACCTCTTGCGCAATTTCAAAAGATAGACAAGACAATCTCCGCAATGCTGCAAACATCCATTGATGATATTGAAAAGGCAAGGATGAAGTAGTAGCACAATATGCCTTGACGGGCTATGCACAGCCCATAGGAGTAAGCGACTACCAGCTAAGCAAAGCCATTCCCGAAAATCTGAAATCCGCCTTGCCAAGTATCGAGGAAGTGGAGGAAGAATTATCACAGCTACTCGATAACAAGAAAGACGAAAAGTAATCCGATCAGTCCCGTTTGGACAGTCTTGACATTTAAGCCGTCTGCCACCTATACAACGACCGATTCGACCCGAGCATTGACGAACAGATGAATATCACAGAAAATAGGAATATTAAATAAAACAAAAACACCCCGCTTTACATTATTAGGATGTAAAGCGGGGCGCAAATCTCATAAATTACTTAAAATCAGCATTTATTGTGGACCTGGAGGGACTTCTAAATCATATAACATAAAATTAAATGATGATAAACTATATGCATAAGATATGTTACTTCTTCATTTCAGTACACAACCATCACCAAACAAAGACATAGATAGTCCTTGTTTTAGTCCCTGTTTTTTAACCTAGGGACTATTTATTAAATAGATTCATAGCTTCTTTTTTTGCCTGATCTGCAATCTCAATATAAGGACGCATAGCATTATAATCGGCATGCCCGGTCCACTTCATAACAATATTGGGAGAAATACCAAGCATAATCGCATTACATATAAATGTCCTTCTTCCGGTATGAGTCGTGAGAAGTTCATATTTGGGAATCGTATCTTCAATCCGATTGTTCCCTTGATAATATATGATGGTTTCCATCGTGTTGATTTCACATATCTTTCCCAGTTCTTTCATATAATTATTCATCTTCTGATTTGATATCCTAGGAAAAACATATTTGTCTACCTTTTCGTATCTGCTCAAAATCTCCTTTGAATATTTGTTGAGTTCTATTTTTAATGGGTCATTGGTCTTTATCGAAGTTATCTCAATATAATCATCGAAAATATCTGTCCATTTCAAGTTCTCCATATCAGAGTATCGCAATGACGTAAAACAGCAGAACAAAAACTTATCTTTTACTCTTTTTAAGTAATTCTTTGATTCAGGTATCGGAGTATTGTATACCCTCATAAGCTCATGCCAGTCCAGAAATATAATTTTCCTAGGGATAATTTTCAATTTTGGGGCAAAGTTTATAAAAGATGTCTCCTTATTATATCCTTTTGCCGTAGCCCACCTTAGAAACCATTTCAAGATGTTTATATCTTTCTTTATAGTAGTATTTCTTAGTTTGATTTCTCCTGTATATTCGTTTTTTAAGCTAATAAGATAATCGACAAGTGTTTGCAATCCCTTTTCAGTGAGATCGGAAAATTCCAGCTTTGGAGCAAAATTCTCCATGTGTTTCTTTATAGTCCTATGCTTCTTATATGTTGCATCGGTCCAACTTTTATCCTTTCCTTCACTAATAATAAACTCGGTATAACAATCAAAGAAATTTTTATCCTTTTCTACTATCTTCCCTAGTTTAATATTCATTTCCTTGCGAAATTCTTCGGAAGATGGGATTATATTCCCCTGCTCAAACATATAAAATACTTCTTCTGAAATATCCTCAAAACGCTGTATCTCCCTATTTATGATAGAGGAATGTATTTTCTTCTTCCCGTGGGTGGTGTTATTTTTGCATCTTTGAGAGTCTGTATTCCATTTGTCAATATCAACACGGTAGCCAACGTTGAAAGCTACTATGTTACTACCCCATCTGATTCTATAACGGAGCTTGGCATCCGGTTTGTCCTTCTCTTTGTCGAGAAGGCATATACAATTTCTCTTGATATTCATAATTGCTCCAATACTTCGTCTATAAACAATGATCTGTAATGCGGGCACTCTAATACTCCCTTTTGCTTTGCTTCCCGATAAACAGAAGAGAATAGCTTTGCTTTTTCTTTTTCGTTGGTTGGTGTCTCTGTTATGGGTGTGCCTAGGAACCGGCATCCCCAGCCTTTGCAGGTAGGAGTGAGAGAACAGTGAAGATCGTTTGTTCTCTCACAGGAGCAATTTTGGATATATGGTTTCATTGTTTATGTTCTTCTGTATACTTTATTGCTTTTTGATATTTTAAATTAAATTCATCCATCTTTTCTTTATATTTTATGCTATCAATCGATTTCCACCATTCTATTCTCTCTTTTTCTTGGTCAGCTTGTTCGATAAATTTAGTATACTCATATTCTTTATTGCTTTCATTAATATAGTTCCATGATATTTTACCAATGTAAAAGCTAAATAATGATAGTGCAATGTATATTAATCCAGCTTTCATCAATGCGCTTCTTTCATAGGAATTGGCAGGAACTTTTATAGCAATGTCTTCATTTGAATAACCGTTTAACCTTCTTCCTGTTTTATATCTTCTATCTGTAACGTAATTAGCTGTAGTAACAGTTTTCTTCATATATACATATTTTTTTGTTAATCTGCGAATTCCCCAAATAAACAATCCGATTGCGGGCAAGAAAAGAAATGAAAATGGAAGTATTAGTATATAACATATAATTTTTACAATAGTTTTGTTTCTAAAAACTACAGGTTTAAATCCTTCTGCACTGGCTCTTTCTCTTAATTCATTTGGAGATACTATTTCGTTTGTAATTTCATCAAAATATTGATTGGTGCTATTAATACATATATTTCTAATTGGTGTTGAATGTGCATTTCCATAGAGGTTATTGCTTATTACTTTTCCGCCATCTCTTCCAACTTGGTTTACTGCTGATCTAATAAACCCTTTTCCTAAGTTAACAAAGAAGTTTCCCATGATATTTTAGATTTTACTGTTTTTGTTGATTAATATATTTGATTGTTGTTTATTATAGTATAATACTAATAATTTATTATTTTAATACGGTATTTGGTTAAACTTTTTTTCTCCGCAAAGTGTTGACTTTCAGCCTTTGAATATAATACCTTAATCTAATACATTACCGCCTATTGCCTATCAGCCCTCAAGAAAGATATTAATTCATCCTTAGTCTTAATGGTATCATCCTTGGATTGTATAGTTGCGTCCTTTTCCGCAATAATCCGCTCTAAGTCTTGAATACGCTGTTTTAGCCTATCGAGCTCTTCCGAGTTTGATTTATCGCTTGGATTAAGACGGTGTATTTCAACTTCGCCGGTGGGCTTAATAATTTTTTGGGTACCGGATTCGGGCATTGTTACGGAAATCTTCGTATTTCCTACATTGGAATATGAAGATTTGTTATCTCCACTCCCTTGAGAACCGTAGTTGTCTCTTCCTGCAGTGTTTTTGTTTTCATTTATCATATTCCCTGTTCCGAATTCAAGCCATTCTAAATTGTATTTAGGAAACCTTGATATTATTTTTTCGCATGTTGAATGGGAAGGATTTCTCCTTTCGTTAATAATACGTGTGATAGTAACATTATTATTAATCCCAATAGCAGCACTAAAAGAATTTTTATTAAATCCTTCTGTTTCCATTATGTATTGCACTCTTTCCCAACCTTCCATTAGCTAAATTTAAAAGTTATACAAACCGTTAGTTAATTAATGTAAATAAACTAACTTTAGTGCCGCAAAAATTTGCAGTTATACAAACTGTTAGTATCTTTGCAACATCAATCAATCAATCAACGCAAAGTAACGAAGATTGAACGAGAAAAGCAAATTTTTTACATAACTAAAAATAGGTAAGACGATGAACGCATTTACATTTTTGACAGAAAACGGAAAATTCAATAACAGTGAGATAATGAAACACGCTCATGTTTTGAAAGCGTATCGTCGTATCTCTTTGAGTGAAGCTTTGAAAAAGACTTGGTTTCTGGCAAAGAGACAGCAGAAAGAATACAGAGAGATTGAAGAGGAAAAAAAGTCTTTCAACCCGGTATTCAATGCAAGCAAAGGAAATGTATTGAAGGCGTTCTTTGCCGGAAATCATGCTGATTATGTAAATCGTGATAGTTCTTGGAGGTAATTATGAGTACAAAACAGATTAACGAGGAGTTAGCTTTCCTTCGGAAATACGTGGTGGATTTAGAAGGAATGGATGAAACGATTGTTCAGCGATTAACCGCCATCAACAAGACAAAGAAAGAAGTTATTAATTACTTCCTAAGTATAATAAGTGATTACGAAGCTCTGTTAGGTTAGAATCTACGAAAGAAGCGAGCGAAACGCTTTCAGGGCACAACGGTAAACCGATGACTCCTAATTCGGGATGGGAGGCTTAACCCTCAAAAATGAAGCCGTGTTCAGGGCACGTTAAAGTAGCCTGCGCTAATAAGCATTATAGCCGAGGCGGAGTATAGCGTAATAGCCAACCAGCGATGATATGAGCGGAAGGAAGCAACGTGAGTAAGTAATATATCGAAAAAATCAGTCTGAAAAACATCGTCTTTATCAGTAAGAAAACGGGGTTGGGCGTCCGTACGCTGATTACAATATAGCCCTACTGACGGATTGAACGGCAGCCGATAGCGAGAATCGGGTAGGGCACTTTTCTGTAGTGTTTTATTTTGTGTTTGTGTTGTACAGTGTACGGTCTGTGAAGATAGTGCACTTTTTAATAAGGGTGGTTAGCTTATCGGTTAGAGCTTCGTGTTGCGCAACCAATTATCACGATTGAGAGAGGTTCGATTCCTCTACCATCCACAATAATAATCAAATAATTAATCTTATGACAAAAGGAATTAAAACAATAACAGGAGATTGGGTAAATTCTATCTCTAAATTAAAATTAGGAGAAGTAGTTAGAATACCTGATGAAAGCTATGATTGTGTTATGAGTTCGGCTCGTTATCGGTTAAAAAGAAAATATAAAGTACTGATAGAAAGAGAGGGTGAAAAGGAAGTCATTAAAGGATTTAAGTACTTTAAAATTAAAAGGACTGCATAATGGAACCTTTATCTCAATGTGAGTACCAAGTAGCTCATGAAGTAGCAAAAGGACAAACTCCTGATGAAATAGCCAATTTACTTAAAAAGTCGGTTTGGACGATAAAAGCGCAAATACGGGACATTCATAAGAAACTAGGCATTAATAACAATGTCGAGCTTACTTTATATATTCTATGTGATAGGGCAAAAAGAAATTTCGATTTGAAAGAAATACGAAAGCATGGAATTGAATTTTTCTTCTCTGTATGGTTCCTCTTCTTGGCTATTACTCCTGAATTCCAAATGGACATGAGAAGGTTAAGAATGCAACGTAAGTTGAGAGTGTCTGCCCGTACAATGGGCGCAAGAAGAAATAATAATGATTTGATAATAACTAGCATAAATTATGCAGCATAATAAACATTACTATGAAAAAGTTGATAATTAATATTATACTAATTAACATCTTGGCTTTACCCTGCATCCTTACTTTTAATGATGTAAATCAAGATACAGGAGAATGGAATTATACTATTAATCTGATAGGAATTGTATATTCAGTTTGGTTTTATAATTGCATTTTAAAACCAATATTTAAACCATATTTCAGAAAGGAGGAACAGTAATGATTGGAATAGAAAGAATCCCCGATGACACTCCCCTATTTAAATTAACAGTTGGTGAATTTAAAGATTTATGTAACAGTTTGATTCCCAAACCTAAAGAGGAAGAAAACGATGAAATAGTATATGGTCTTGATGGCTTGGCTAAAATTTTTGGTGTATCAAAAAATCAAGCATATAGAATGAAAAGGTCTGGTAAATATAAAGAAGCCATAAAACAAGAAGGTCAAGTTATTATTACAAATAAGAAAAAGGCCTTAGAATTATTCGGAAATCGCAAATAACCATTCATTTATTAATTAACCCAATGCCGACACCCCAGGATGTCGTAGAGTGCAAGCCTCTGTATTTGAGTTATACATGTTCTAATCCTAGTGTCCGTTGGTTCGGTATCTAGGAACAAAATTTTGTCGTTAAAATGCAATTTCGGAGGCGTCGGTTCGTGAGGATAGGCGCTTTATTTATTTCGATTAACCACTTTAATAATATATAATCATGTCAGAAACAATAACAGGATTTAAGGGATTTGATAAAGACCTTAAGTGTAGAGACTACCAATATGAGGTAGGAAAGGAGTTCGAGGAAGAAGGAAAGATTGAAGCTTGCTCAAAGGGTTTTCATTTTTGTGAAAATCCTTTCGACGTATTAGGGTATTACCCGCCATCTACCGAAAAAGGATCGAGCAGATATTGTATAGTGAAAGGAAGCGGTAATATTGATAGGGATGGTGATGATTCCAAAGTAGCTTGTTCCAAATTACATATTTCAGCAGAAATAGGACTAAAGGGAATTATAGAAGCAGGAGTAAAATTTATCTTAGACAAAGTAAATTGGAAAGATAATAAAGAATCGAACACCGGATACCGATCAGCAGCAACGAACACCGGAAAC
>ULXB01008218.1_pt1 | contig 25341 bp, 17 predicted proteins | sample 1960901 | NCBI WGS metagenome assembly ULXB01 (sample SAMEA4835828, study PRJEB28245) | human gut metagenome | biome: gut microbiome; material: fecal sample | place: Denmark | collected 2008
CAGCTCTTCTGCCGCTGCATTACCAACACCACACAACCTCACATATCATTATATGAAAAAAATCCTCGCTGTAGCAGCCTTTGCTTTCGCCTTCAGTGTCAACGGTTACGCTCAGGAAGCCGCCGCTCCGGCGGAGTCCCCCGCCCCCGCTGCCCAGAAGTGCTGCAAAAAAGATAAAAAGTGCCCCAGGAAATGCGCCAAGGAAGGCAAATGCCCAGAAAAATGCGGCCAGCCTTGCAGCAAAGGGGAAAAGCCCTGCGACTGCCCCAAAAAGGGAGAAGCCCCCAAGGCCTGACCCAACGGACCGTTAAAATAAATAAGAACCCTTGCCGGAACCTTCCGGCAAGGGTTTTCTCCGCCGGAAGAGGGCAACCGAGCCCCTTCCGTTGACTGCGAAATTACTTGATCTTAACCTTCAACCCATTTTATAAATCGTCATCATGAAAACAGCTTCCATTCTTACCATCGGCTGTGCAGCCATGGCGCTGTCCATTACTTCCTGCACCAACTTCGGTTCCCCGAACACCTATAACCTGAACGAAATCGGCGGAGCCCAGGAAACCTATACCGGCACGGTCACCAGCGTGGAAAACGTCAAGATCCAGGCCAATAACGCCAACACCGGCACCGGAATCGGCGCCGTGGCGGGCGGGTTGACCGGCGCCATGTTCGGGGGCGGCAACGCCAAATTCGCGACGGCGGCGGGCGGCGCCATTCTGGGCGGCATTGCCGGCAACCAGATTGACAAGGCCGTCAACAACACGACCGGGGAACGCATCACCGTGCGTCTGGACCAGAAGAGGAACGGCACCCGCAACTACACGGTCGTCCAGGTCGCCAGCAGGAACAACCCGATTCAGGTCGGACAGCGCGTGCGCGTGATCATCGGCAACAACGGTTCCCGCGTGCTGGCCTATTAATTGGACATCCACTACTGACCAAGCTATATACCGGCATGATCTTCGGCACCTTACCCGGCGGCGCACCTGTAGAATTGTTTGAACTGTCTTCCGACAAGCTGACGGTACGCATCAGCAACTACGGGGGGCGCATCATCTCCGTCGTCAAGGACGGCATGGACATGATCGTAGGGCCCAAGCACTTTGAAGACATGCTGAAAGACACCTGTTATTGCGGTGCGATTTGCGGCCGTGTCGCGAATCGCATCGCAAAAGGCAGGTTCTCCATTGACGGGGATTCCCGCACCGTGGCCGTCAACAACGGCCCCAACCACCTGCACGGCGGCATCCAGGGGTTCGACAGCAAAGTCTGGCAGGTGCAGGAAGCCGGGCGCAATACGCTGGTGCTGACCCTGCACTCCGCAGACGGTGAGGAAAATTACCCCGGCAACCTGGAAGTGGTAGCCACCTACACCGTGGTGGAAGAAACCCTTCATCTCCGCCTGGAAGCGTATGCGGACGCAGCCACAATCGTCAACCTCACCAACCACGCTTACTGGAACCTGTCCGGCAAACCCACCATTGATTCCATGACCCTGGAGGTACGGGCCTCCGCCTATACTCCGGTGGACGCGACCAATATCCCCGACGGCCGTATTCTTCCCGTGGAAGGAACGGACTTTGACCTGCGGAAAGCAGCCCTGCTGGGGGAACGCAACTCCGCCGCCCACCCGGACACCGCCGCCGGACTGGACCACAACTACGTGCTGGATTCCGAACCGGGCGACAAAATCGCCGCCATCCTTCTTGACCCGGAATCCCGGCACCGCCTGATTGTGGCGACGGATGCTCCCGGCCTCCAGGTATATACCGGGGAATACCTGCCCCAGGCGCGCCAGGGAATAGCGCTGGAAGCCCAGGGCTTCCCCAATGCCGTCAATACCCCCCACTTCCCCAGCGTCATTCTGCGTCCCGGCCAATCCTCCACGCGCAGCATTACCTGGACTGTCAGATAGGCGGCATGCCTGAATCCCGTTTCCGAACAAAAAACGGCGCTTCAACAACGCCCGCTGCGGGCTTTCCTGTGCAGGCACGCGGCATCAGGAGGCCGCGTAAAGCCCTTCCGCCGCTACCTTTTGGAGCCCTTCCGCGATGCGTTCCAGGGAACGGCTTACAAAAACCAAATCCGCAACGGAAACCAGATTGTCCTGATATTGCTCAGGCAAGCAGGCAAATGCCTCCGTCAGGGACGCCGCATGCTCCGCCAAATCCTCCAGCGCAGGGACAAGCTCCGCCAGAGCCTCCCCGTCCCAGGAGGAAACAGCCTTATTCACAGCCCTGAACCGCTCCGCCATTTCCCGATAGACAGGATCCGCCAAGGCAGCCTCCCGGATGCGCGGGCGCTTATTCAGCCTGTTGGCCCTTTTGGCGATGGTCACGGCCTCATCACCAATCCGTTCATACATGGAGGACATGCGCAGGGAAGCCAGCACCACTTTGAGGTCGGAAGCCACCGGACTGAAAAAAGCCAGCAGATGCAGCCCTTCCCTGTCCACCGTCATTTCCAGTTCGTCCAATTCTTCGTCATCAGCAATAACCCGGTTGGCGGAAGACTCATTCTGCTGCAAAAGGCCGGCGGCGGCCAAATCAAGGGCGCTCTGCGCCTTATAGGCCATCTGGAGCAAATGCGTATTCAGGGAGGAAAGGGCGGCGTCAAACTCCCTCAGGGTGTGCGCGTCGTGATTCATGATTCGGAATATTGGCTTGATGATTGGATAAGGTTTTGCCGGCATGATAAAAAAGATGCTGCCTGCGCAGGCTGTTCTTTCTGGCGGCGCTGGCAGCCAGCCTTCGTCCAGAGCCGGGAACATGGGGAACACGCCCGGCTCCATTTTTGGAAATATTCTTTGGAAAAAGCATAATCGTCTCTCTGTTAACTGAATCTTCCCGTAATGTAATCCTCCGTTTCTTTCAGGGAGGGATTGGAAAAAATCTTTTCCGTAGCATCAAATTCCACCAGCCTGCCCAACATGAAAAAACCGGTCAGGTCCGAAACGCGCGTAGCCTGTTGCATATTATGGGTGACCACAATGATGGTAAACTTGTCCTTGAGACGGTGCATCAGCTCTTCCACCCTCACCGTCGCAATGGGGTCCAGGGCGGAACAGGGTTCGTCCATCAGCAGGATGCGCGGCTTCACGGCAATGGAACGGGCAATGCACAGCCGCTGCTGCTGGCCGCCGGAAAGACCATTGGCGGAAGCATGGAGACGGTCCTTTACCTCATCCCAAAGAGCGGCATGCCGCAGGCTTTCCTCCACAGCCTCGTCCAGAATGCCGCGGTTTCTTACCCCCGCCAGCTTCAATCCGTAGGCTACATTCTCATAAATGCTCATCGGGAAAGGGTTGGACTTCTGGAAAACCATGCCCACCTCCCGGCGCAGACGAATGGTATCCAGGGAAGGAGAAGTCACGTCCACCCCATCAATGCGGATGGAGCCTCCCGTAACGCGCGCCTCCGGAATACGGTCATTCATCCGGTTGATACAGCGCAGCAGCGTGGACTTCCCGCACCCGGAAGGGCCGATGAACGCCGTCACCCTGTTCCTGGGGACTTTCATGGTGACGTTGAACAGGGATTGCTTGCTCCCATAACAAAAATCCAGGGAATCCACCTCTACGGCGGTCTGGTCGGCTGCTGCTGGATGCGGAGTCATGTTCTTCTAATGGCGCGTCCTGCGCCTCTGGACGCATGGTATCCCAAAAACAGGGCTCCCTGGCTACTCCGGGTTTGTGACGATTTCTTAACCAGGATTCTCTTCCTCACCATGGGGGCGGGAGGGTATCACTACCCCGTCTTCCGCCATGAACGGCCCCGCCGGACGGAAACGGAAGACGCAACACACCAAAAAAGACGCCATGAAATTTGTCGCCAAAATCCTGACCATCGCCGCCGCCCTCAGCTCCCTGAGCATGGGCTCCAACCAAGTGACCGTTGACAGCAGCATCAAGCCGTATGCGCCCACCAGCGGCGTTTCCGGCAACCTGAACGCCGTCGGCTCCGATACGCTGAACAACCTGATGACCCTCTGGGCGGAAGGATTCAGCAAAAAATACCCCAGCGTCAAAGTCGGCGTTGAAGGCAAAGGCTCTTCTACAGCGCCGCCCGCCCTCACGGCAGGCACGGCCCAGCTCGCCCCCATGAGCCGCCAGATGAAGCGGGAGGAAATCGCCGCCTTTGAAGCCAAATACGGCTACAAGCCGACGGAGATCAAAGTGGCCCTGGACGCCGTGGCCTTCTTTGTCAACAAGAACAATCCCATCCAGGCCCTTACCCTGGCGCAGATCGACTCCATTTTCTCCTCCACTTTCAAGCGCGGCGGCTCCAACATCACCGACTGGGGCGATGCGGGAGTGCCCTCCATGAAAGGAAAAGCCATCTCCATTTACGGCAGAAACAGCGCCTCCGGCACGAATGGGTTCGTGAAGGAAATAGCCCTGAAAAAAGGGGACTATAAAAACTCCGTGAAGGAACAGCCCGGTTCCTCCGCCGTCGTGCAGGGCATCAGTTCCGACGAACAGGGAATCGGCTATTCCGGCATCGGATACGTCACCTCCGGCGTAAAAACCCTCTCCCTGGCGGAAAAAAGCGGAAAGGCGGCGGTACAGCCTTCCTACGATAACTGCATCAACGGAACATACCCGCTCTCCCGTTACCTGCTGATTTACGTCAACAAGAAACCGGGAGACCCCCTGGACACCCTGACCAGGGAATTCATCAAATTCATCGTATCCAAAGACGGCCAGGAAATCGTGACCAAGGACGGTTATTACCCGATTCCCGCCAAAGTCAGCTCAGAAGTGCTCAAGAGCATTGAATAAACACTCCCTTCCCGTGCCGTAAACACATGCCGGGGCAGGACTCCGGCCCGCCCGCCGGAGTCCTGCCCTCCAACTTCTCCTCTCTGCCGTCATGAGTTCCAATGCTCCCTCCCCCGCACCTTCCAGAAAGCCCAAACCCGTTCCGGAACGCTTTCAGGTGGCAAAAACCACGCTGTGGTTTGACCGCATCATGACCAAAACCATCATCGGCGGAGGATTCACCGTCATTGTAGCCGTTTTCGGCATTCTTTTCTTCCTGCTGGCCGTTACGATTCCTCTCTTCCAGAGCGCGGACGTGGAAGAACGGCAGCACCCCACGCCCTCCTCTCCGGTTCCGGGAACCTGGGGCCTGGACCCTTCCGGCACGCTTCCCTTTGTCTACGGCAACGGGAAAAACATCTTCTTCCTGGACAAAACTACCGGGAACCTGTCCTCCGTTCCCGTTTCCCTGCCGGACGGCGAAACCGTCTGCGCCCATTCCTATGACGCATCCCTTACCGCCTACCCCATCGCCACGGAATCCGGCAAGGTGGGCCTCATCCATGTTCATTCCGGACTCAACGTCCACGGCCGGACGAATGCCCACGGCCCGGACAAAGCCGGAGCGGAGGCCGGCCCTCTCTACCCCCTGACGGAAAACGGCTCCGTCCCCGGCAAAATATCCGGCATAGCCTATGCGGACGCGGGAGAACGGAAAATATTTACCGCAACCGTGGAGACGGAACAGGGCACGCGCCTCCTGCTGATGACGCTGGAAGAATCCCACTCCCTGCTTCATGAGGGAGAACTGGCGCCTTCCGGATTCCATGACCTGACGGACCAGCTGGAAGGCCGCCCCACGGCCATGCTGCCCGGAGCCTCCGGAGACAGCCTCGTCATCGCTACGGACGCGGACAAACTTCTTTACTTCTCCTATGATGAAGACGGGGAAACATGGGTCAGACGCCAGATGATTCCGACCCCGCTGGGGAAAGGGGAAAAAATGACTTCCGTCAACTGGCTTTTCGGAGACATGTCCCTGGTCATAGGAGGCGACAGGGGAAGCCTTAAGATTTTCAGCCTTTATCCCCATTCCCGCCCGGACGGCACTTCCCTGCGCCTCTTCGGCCAGACCAGGCAATTCTCTCCCATGGACGGTCCGGTGCAGTATTACGCGGCATCCGGCATCAACCGTTCCTTCCTGGTCTCCACTCCGCGGGAACTCAGGCTCTGCTACGGAACCACGGCCGACATCCGCTGGAACAGCGGACCTCTGGAATTCGTTCCGGTTCAACTGGCCGCCAATGCGGAATTCAACGCCGCCATTGCCGTGGACCCATCAGGAAACATCCATTTCTTCTCTCTGGAAGACAAGCACCCGGAAGCCGGCGCCAAAGCCCTGGTCGGGAAAATATGGTATGAGGGGTACGATTCTCCCAAATGGCTCTGGCAATCCGTGGGCGGCACGGATGATTATGAATCCAAGCTGTCCCTGATGCCCCTGGTCTTCGGCACGCTGAAAGGCACCCTGTACGCCCTTGTCTTCGCCGTCCCGGTAGCGGTCACGGCCGCCATTTACACGGCCCACTTCATGGCCCCTGCCGTCAAACGGGTGGTAAAACCCGTCATGGAAATCATGGCCTCCCTTCCTTCCGTAGTACTGGGCTTCTTCGGCGCCCTTTACCTGGCCCCCAGAATGGAAGACAAAGTCCCCGCACTGCTCTGCATGGCCGTCCTCATTCCCGGCCTGGCGGCCCTCATCGCATGGTTCTGGACCACCCGGCCCGCAGCCTGGCGCAACAAATTCAGCCGCGGTGTGGAATACATCGTCATGACCCCCGTCATCCTGCTCTGCGCCTGGTTCTGCTGGGAATACCTGGGCTACTGGCTGGAACAGCCCCTCATCAGCCTCTGCCGCAGCGTCATGGGCCTGTGGGGAGACGGGGACTTCCAGGCCGCCAGTTTCGCAGACCTGTGGCGCAACGGCTTCGGCATGCCCTATGAACAGCGCAACTCCCTGGTGGTTGGATTCATCATGGGCTTTGCCGTCATCCCTGTCATCTTCACCATTTCCGAGGACGCCCTGAGCAACGTCCCCCCTTCCCTCATCGCCGCCTCGGAGGCTCTGGGGGCCAGCCGCTGGCAGATGGTCCGCACCGTTGTTCTTCCGGTGGCTTCCGCAGGCATTTTCTCCGCCCTGATGATAGGTCTGGGCCGAGCCGTGGGGGAAACCATGATCGTACTGATGGCCACGGGAAACACCCCCATCATGGACTGGAATATCTTCAACGGCATGCGCACCCTCTCCGCCAACATCGCCACGGAACTGCCGGAGGCGGCGCAGGACTCCACCCACTACCGGGTCCTCTTCCTGGGCGGCCTTATCCTCTTCTCCATGACATTCATTCTGAACACTCTGGCGGAAATAGTGCGCCAGCGTCTCCGCAAACGCTTCAACGTCGTGTGAACCATCCATCCCTTTCCCTCCCATCCATCCACCTTCCATGAAACAGGACTTCAGCCTTCCGCCCGCCCCCAAACGCCCCCTGGGGGAAGTCAATATCTGGCTCGCCTCCATCGGGCTCTCCCTGGGCCTCATCATGATTTTCGGCCTGCTGGGCATCATCGTCTTCAACGGTCTGGAGGCCTTCTGGCCCAAAACTATCCATGAACTGACGCTCGCCCCTTCTTCAAAAGAAGAACAACCGCTTGTCCTGTACGCCGGCATCACAAAGGACCAGACGCGCCACGTCCCCGCAGACCCCGCCCATCCCGGCTCCACAGCCAGAGACGTGCGGGAATACCAGCTTTTCACCGGCAGCAAGGAATCCTATGGACAATCCTACCGCTATGTGGATGCGCACAATGTCACTGCCTCCGCCACCCCCAAAGGCCTTCTGTGCCTGGAACGCATGGAGGGAGGGAACGCCCTGGTCAAACCTTTGGAACTCAAGCTGGCCTCCGGAGAAACCATCCCCGCCGCCTCACCGGAATTCATGGAGGCTTTCCGCCGCGTGCTGGACCGGGAAACAGACCTGAGGGACAGGGTCAAAACCATTGACACCAGGGACATCGGCTCCGTCAATACCCGTCTGGCGGACGTCAGACTGGATATCAAGGCCATAGAACGTTCCTACGACATCCGGGAAGAAAACGGACAGCGTACGGCCGTCCCCAGGAAAAACCCCATTCTCACGGATATGGACGACCCGGCCGGTGAACTGGACCGGCTCCGCGCCAAAGAGGAACAGCTCAATACCGAATACGCCCGATACACCGCGGAAGCAGCCAAACTGAGGGCTCAACAGGGCCGAGACTCTCTTGTGTATGCCCTGGGAGACGGGGAAAAGAAAGAAATCCGCATGGATAAAATCGTTTACGGCTACCAGCCGAATGACCTGGGATTCTTCGGAAAATGCGGCGTCTTCCTCCACAACCTGTACCATTTCATCACGGATGATCCACGGGAGGCCAACACGGAGGGCGGCATCTTCCCCGCCATTTTCGGCACCTTCATCATGACTTTGCTCATGAGTGTGCTGGTCACGCCCGTGGGGGTCATCGGAGCCATCTACCTGAGGGAATACGCCAGACAGGGGACTCTGGTTCAGGTCGTGCGCATCTGCGTGAACAACCTGGCGGGCGTGCCTTCCATCGTCTTCGGCGTTTTCGGCCTCGGCTTCTTCGTTTACTATCTGGGAGGGAGCATCGACGAACTTTTCTACTGGAAAAAGCTGGCTGTGGACAACACCCCCACCTTCGGGACCTCCGGCATCCTGTGGGCATCCCTCACGCTGGCCCTGATGACGCTGCCCGTAGTCATCGTCTCCACGGAGGAGGCACTCTCCGCCGTCCCCCGCGGGCTGCGGGAGGCTGCCCTGGCCTGCGGGGCCTCCAAATGGCAGATGATTAAACGCATCATCCTCCCCAGCGCCCTGCCGGGCGTCATGACCGGCCTCATTCTGGCCATGGCCCGTGGCGCCGGAGAGGTAGCCCCACTCATGGTCACGGGAGTGGTCAAGCTGGCCCCCTCCCTGCCCATTGACGGGGAAGGCCCCTTCATCCACCTGGAACGCAAATTCATGCATCTGGGCTTTCATATCTACGACGTGGGCTTCCAGTCTCCGGACTCGGACGCCGCCCAGCCCATGGTTTTCGCCACCACGCTGCTCCTCATCCTGCTGGTGGTGGTCATGAACCTCACGGCCATCCTCATCCGCAACCGCCTGCGCAAAAAATACGCGGCCTCCAGCTTCTAACCCCATTCTCCTTCACCATCCCATGACTGAACCAGCCGCCGCAGACGACGAGCCCATCATTGAAGTGGAAGACTTCTCCTTCTTTTACGGGAGCAAACAGGTTCTCTTCAACATCGGCATGACCTTTGAAACCAACCGGGTAACCGCCCTCATCGGGCCCTCCGGCTGCGGAAAATCCACGCTGCTCCGCAACATCAACCGCATGAACGACCTGGTCCCGGACGTGCGCCACCAGGGGGATATCCGCATTGACGGCACCAGCCTGTATGACCCGCGCGTGGAAGTCATCTCCCTGCGCAAGCGCGTAGGCATGGTCTTCCAGAAATACAATCCTTTCCCTAAAAGCATTTATGAAAACATCGTCTTTCCCCTCCGTGTGGCCGGCCGCAACAGGTGCGCGGAACTGGACGAAACCGTGGAACGAAGCCTGAAGGGAGCCGCCCTGTGGGATGAAGTGAAAGACAAGCTGCATGAAAGCGCCTACGGCCTTTCCGGCGGCCAGCAGCAGCGGCTGTGCATCGCGCGCGCCATTGCCAACCGCCCCCAAATCCTGCTGATGGATGAACCCTGCGCCGCCCTGGACCCTATCGCCACCTTAAAAATAGAGGACCTGATGGAAGACCTGAAAAAAGAACTCACCATTGTCATCGTCACCCATAACATGCAGCAGGCCACACGCATCGCGGACCGGACCGCCTTCATGTACATGGGCCGCCTGGTGGAATACGGGGAAACGTCCCAAATCTTCACCAATCCTACGGAAAAAGAAACGGAAGCCTACATTACGGGCCGTTTCAGCTAAAAGCCCATTCCAAACCATTCTCCTCATGACATCCCCCGGCAATCACATCCTCCCCCACTACGACGCGGCCCTGAACGCTATCCGCCTCCGCGTCAATGCCATCTGCGGCAGCCTGCTGAAATACATGGACATTCTGGAACGGGTCATTTCCGGCCCGGACAGCGACGGGGCCAACAGCATCATTGCGGACAGCGACCCGCTGCAGGAAGAAACCCGGCAGGTTCTCTCCCTCTGCTCCTCCGTACTCACCCAGTTCCATCCGCTGGGACGCGACCTGAGGCTCGTCATCACCTTCTCCCGATGCGGGGACAAGCTCCAGGAATGCATGGAGGAAGTAACGGGTATCGCCAAGCATGCCAAGGCCTCCATCAGGCATCAGGAATCCCTCTCCCCGGATATTGTGCTCCCTCTGCTGGAAATGGCCGTATCCGAATTCAGAGACGCCGCCAGGTGTCTGGAAACGCAGGATGTGGACGCCGCCAGGGAAATACGCCTGCGCGACAAAAAACTGGACAAAGCCCATCGCAAAGCGCTGGCCCTTCTGGTCTCCCCCGAACGGGAGGACTCCCCTTCCCTCAACGTCAACCTTCTCTTCATTATCCGTTCTCTGGAACGGATAGGAGACATTGCCAAAACCATCGCCGCCACCGTCGTCTTCCTGAAGGAAGCCACGGACATCCGCCACGGAAAAGAAAGATAAAACCATTCCTGCCCGCACGCTCATTCCGCCCGGCCGACGCTGAAACAATACACGGCGGGGTTAATCAGGGCCAGGGGAAGATAAAACACGGCAAAGGAAAGCGAGCCGCCATACAAAACCAGGCACAGGATGGACATGACAAACAGCACGCTGATTTTCAAGCTCCGCGCCCAGTCCAGACGATGCACCAGCCAGACCAGGGCGGCGCACACAAAACCAATAACCGCGCACAACACGCCGCCCAGGGTCAGAAACTGCATGTAGCTGGAACAGAACTGCTCCAGCCACCGCACATTATCCGGACCCGGAGGATTCCCTTCCCAGGCAAAAACACCCGGCGGCAACAGCACCCACAACAGCACGGAAAAAAATACCAGACGGTCCGTATTAAGGCGATAAGTCATGCGCTTTCATGATACCATTTCCGTGCACGGGATAACAAGGGAAATCGCCCGTGCGCCGCGGTTCCGGGAACGGCAGGATTTACAAGGGGGCAAAGGCGGACTCTCCGGCTCCATTAACGGCTATTCCGTCTATTTCCACCAGCCAGCCGGGGCGGCAGACAGGGGCTTTCAGCATCACATGCGGCACAGCGGCCAGCGGAGAGTCCATCAGCCGGTTCCGGACCGTTTCCCGGTCCGCCCAGTCGCGCAGGTACACTACGGCCTGCTTCAGGTCGGACAGGCTTCCCCCGCTCCTTTCCATCAGGACTCTCATATTTTCCAGGGTGCGGGCCGTCTGGCCCACCACGTCCCCCGGATGGACAATGTTTCCCTCCGCGTCAATACTGGCGGTGCCGGAAAGGAAATAATGGGAGCGGTCCCCGTACACAATACGGACGCCGCGCTCAAAGGCCACCCGGTACACATGCGTGGGGGACAGGTAGTCCGGCGCTTCCATGTACCGGACCTGCCCGGGCTCCAGCCCCGCGATGCCCAGACTGTCCATATGCAGCAGGCGGCCCGGCAGCTCCGTACATCCTTCAATGCCGGTACTGGCGATGAAATGGCTCTCCGGAGTCAGCCCGTAACGGTCAAAGCATCCGTTGCGGCCTTCCACCAATCCCCGGTAGTTGTTGTCAATGTCCCGGCAATAAATCCAGGTGCGGTGAATCAAATCCGGCACGGCTCCCCCCTGTAAGGCGGCAATCCGGTCCAGCCAGCGGAATTCCTCCCGCATCTGGCCGCAGCTGTCCGGGGAGGAGAATTCCCTCTTGCCCGCCAGGAACAGCCGGTAATGCGCCCGGATGGCTTCCACGACCGTTCCGCCCTGTTCCGCCATATGCCTTTTTCCCAACATTTCGCCGATGTGCCAGGCTTCCAGAGCCACGCGGGCCCCGTTCGCAGGGGGCTGGCCAACCATGGAAACATAGGAGTTCCTCTCCCCTATCATCCGCCGCAGCGCAGCCGACTGGCGCACCGGGTCGCTGACATGGAAACGCAGCAGGAATTCATCTTCCTCCCCTCCCCCCAGATTGCGGTACCTGGCCATCAGGGAATGCAGTTCTTCCTCAAAACTTGCGCCCGGCTCCGCCGTCATGCAGAAGAAGCGTTCTTCCGCCCCGTTTTTGCCGGACCATTCCAGTTGTTCAGGTGCATTCGCCGTCATCATGCCCTCCCGCCCCTTTACAGGGACTGCACGTAATTGATCAAATCCTCCAGTTCACGGTTATTCAGGGAACTCGTCTTCCCTCGGATATCCCCCGGATTGCATGTCGTGATGGCTTCCCGGATCGTCTTCGCACGGCCGTCGTGCAGGTAAGGGGCGGTCCGCCACACTTCCACCAGGGAGGGCACCAGAACGCTTTTACCTTCATCCAGCCCCGTGGCCGTCCCCGTGGCCACCAGTTCCTTGGTAGTGAAGTAAGGATGGGGGTGGCACCGCACGCACCCGGCTGTTTTAAACACTTCCCTGCCCCTCCGGGCAGATTCGGACAAAGCCCCCCTTTCCACGCCGGGAGCATGGCACTGGGCGCACCCCTCCCCCCCTGTCTGCTGTTTGGAAGGGTTATGCGCCACCAGGAACGGGCTGGGAACTTCCTTCATGTTTTTCAGGTATGCATTCACGCATTCCGCCAATTCACCGGAAGGTTCCAGAAACTGGATGTGCACAAAGCCTGCCGTCACGGCCACTTCCGCAGAGGCGCGGACGCCCAGCGTCATCACCGGGCTTGTCCGGTGGGAAAGGAACATGGTGCGCGTATTTTTCGGGTTGCCCATGCCGTCATTCAGCAGATCCCAGTTCAGGCCGTCCACCCGGCCGTCCGGGTGGCAGGTGGCGCAGCTCTGCCACCCCTGGAAGCAATGGGAGGCATCATTAAAATACCGTTCCCCCAGTTTTTCCCGGGAAGGCCGGAATTGGCCGTTCAGGGGAATTGCCCTGGATTTGCAGGCATCCTTCAGGGAGACTTCCGCCAGAGAATCAGAAAAGTAGCCGGCTACATAAACGTTTTTCCCATCGGAGGCCACGGAGCGCGGGCCGTTCAAGGGCAGCGCGATCCGGGTGCGGAGACCGTGCAGGAAACCAAGCCTTTCGGAAACCGGCTCATTGCCCCGGCCTTCCCGCTTCATGCGCTCCAGCAGGGCCGGGAAATCAATTACGGAGAGTTCATGCGTCCCCGCATGCGTCACAAACAGTTTTCCGCCATCTCCGGAAAAAGAAACGCCCCACGGGTTGGCCGCCCCCGCATCCGGGTCATCCAGCAGAACGGGATGAGGCTTGTCCGGCTCGTCCGTATCGATAACCGTCACGGCATTCGTGTTCATCCAGCCGCGGTCCAGCTGCGTGGTGGGCACCTGGTACCGGCTCAATACATGCGCCACGGCCAGATAGCGGCCATCCGGGCTTATCGCCATGCCGCGCACGCCCTGCGTCCCGTTGGAAAGCGGGAAATGGACAGCTTTTCCATCTTCCACCAGAGTCAGCGCGGCAGCCGTGAAATCCCCGTCCGCAGCCCCGGCCGGCAAATGGCCGGCAGCCCAGATTTTCCTGCCGTCCGGAGAAACGGCCAGCGCTACGGGTTCACGGGGGACATTCCAGGAATCCAGCACGGTTCCGGTAGCGGCGTCCATTTCCAGCACGCGGGAATCAAACCGGCAGGCCACATACAGCTTTCCCCCCCGCACCACGGGAGACATAGGCGTATGCCCGGCAGGAAAAGAACGCTTCAACGCCCCGCTTTCCAGGTCCACTACTTCTACTGCTCCGCGCGGGCCGCCTTCCGCCACATAGGCCGTTGCTCCATCCACGGCCATTCCGTTGGGAGGCTGGGCCAGCCGGATGCTTTTCACCTTTTCCCCGGAAGCAGGGTCCACCAGTTCCAGCACGCAGCTCTCATGCCCCAGCACGGCAACCAGGTGATCGACGACCTTCACATCCACCGGAGCCAGCGGGCCGGAAGCAGCATCCTGTCCCTGCCTGCATGAAATGAGGGCCAGCAGGCAGCAAAGGGCAGTCGCAAAAGCGCGGAACATTTTTGTCAGTTTCATGGCAATTTCAACAATCAGTCTTCTATGATCACCCGGAACCCCACGTTGTACACCGGACGCCAGCCGGGATATCCCCAGCGCCAGGAGGACGTGGCCCGCCTGGGACGGTCATACCAGGAACCGCCGCGCACCGCACGGGGAACATGGGAGTCCAGGCCTTCATTGCGCCCGTCCCCTTCCTTCCAGGGATAAGGCCTGTATTCGGAACGGGTCCATTCCGCGGCATTGCCGATCATGTCGTACAATCCGTAGGCATTCGGCGTGTAACTCTTGACGGGGGCCAGGTGGAGCTTCCCGTCATTGTATTTCTCATCCCTCGGCACGAAGTCCCAGAAACGGTTGGGATTTTTAATCGGCCTGGGATCCACGCCGGAAACGGCCAGTTCCTTCAGCGTCACGTCCCCCAGGTTGGCATACGCGGAAAAATCCGCATCCCGCTCCCCGAAAAAGAAATCCGTATCCGCTCCCCCCCTGGCCGCGTATTCCCACTGCGCTTCCGTAGGCAAGGTCACTTTTTTTCCGGTTTTCCCGGAAAGCCAGCGGCAAAATTCCATGGCCCTGGCCCAAGGCACCCGGATGACGGGAAAAAGCGGATCGGCATCCATGTCGTAGCCGGGCCTCACCTGGTCCTTGTAATGCATGTCATACCATCCGTTAGCATACTCCGGGTCGAAGCGGCGGTATTGCTCCAGCGTCACTTCCGACTCTCCCATCCAGAACGGCCTTTCAATCCCCACCGTGGAAACAGGACGTTCCGCTGGTGTTTCCCGCTCATTCCCCATCCTGAACTTCCCTGCGGGAATGCGGCGGAATGTCATGTTCACGCCGTCGCCCAAATCCACAGTCAGCGTTTCATTACGCGGTTCCGGAACGGGAACGCTCTTTCCTCCGGTGCGAGCAATGGGCTTCCCGGCGTCAGGTTTGGAAACGCCGGCGCTTCTCCGGAACAGGGAATCCTTCATCGTCACGTAATTACGTTCCGCTCCTGAAAATCTGCCGTGCAGGTCATAACGGCGTTTCAGCAGCCCTTCATTGCGCTCTCCCGGCCATTCGCCCAGATAGGGGGCGTTCATGTCCATCCACGTGACCAGGCGGTTCCAGTCCTCCTGCGGCATTTCCACGCCATGGTGGCCTTTTTTAAGGAGCTGGTAAAGCTCCGACGTATCCGCGAAAAACTCCGTGGGGGCCAGCCCCAGATAGTTCCCCTCCGGGCCGTTGCGGCGCACATAGGGGTGCAGGTTCCAATAAGAGACGGAACCGGGGGCGGGAGCCCCCTTGACGGCCTCCAATGTCATGAAATCCGGCACTCCTCCACGGGCCTTGCTTTCCGCTGTGTGGCAGCGTATGCAATGGCGGTCCAGCACGGGCTGCACTTCATTCATGAAGGAGAAAGTGCGCGCCGGACCGTACCACGGAACAATAGGAGCGGGTTTCTGGCGGGAAGCCATGACGGCCCTGGCGGGGGGAGCGCAGTTCTGCCGTTCATGGCAGCCGATGCAGCTGAGCGTTTCCCCCGGCATGGCGGTAAACCAGCTCCGCATCAGCGCCAGGGCGCGCCCCTCCCCGTCCAGCACCTGAAGCGTCAGAGGCTGGCAGGCGGGAGCTGTGAAGATGGCGGAACCGTCAGGATTCACGGGCACGGTGCCGTACAGCACTTTCAAGTCCCAGTTGCTTTCCATGCCCATGGCATAGTGGCTTCCCGTATTGCGGGGGCTGTACTCGGACATAAACACGCGCAGGGCCTTGGCTTCCCCTCTGGGCACTCCGGCCATGGCGCGGCCCCGGTACACGTCGGAAATATAAACCGTAGCCGTCTTGCTTTCCGTCTTCACCCGGTCATGCAACACGGGCGGTTTTTTGCGTGGCCCCAGGGGCGCGGGGTCTGCATAGACGAAGTAGGAGGAGGCCGTGAGAGGAACGATGTTATCGTATATGTCGCACCAGACCACATTGGTCACGCCCTGGTTGCCGGAGGGGGAGGAAACGGCCAGGAAACACTCGTCATTCAAAGGATAAGGTTCTGCGAAATAAGGAGTCTTCAATCCCTGCACCAGCTGATCTTTGGTCACGTTTTCCACGGGCTTTCCATACCCCGGAATCTTCTGAACGGCACCCTCCGTGGAGGTGCGCCCCCTGTTCACGTCAAAGAGGACCAGTTCCCCCAGCCTCTTGACTCCATGGTGCCCGCTGACAATGCCCGCAAACATGCCCGGCCTGCCGGGGAGGGGCCGTGCGTTGAACAAGCTGTTGGGCCAGTAGGAGTTGGAACCATAGTATTCCTTCTGGTCGCTGCCGTCCGGATTCATGTGCATCAGCACGCGGCTGAAATAGTGGGCGCTTTCCGTGTACTCCCAGCGCAGGAACATCACCCTGCCGTCCGGCAGCATGGTGGGGAACCAGTTATTGTCCTGGTCAAAGGTAAGCCGGCGGGTCGTTTTCTTTTCCCGGTCGTAAAGGTGGAGGTTGCCCACGTAATCCACCCCGGCCACGCAGGGCACCCCCTGCATGCCGGAAGTATTGACGAAAATAATCCGGCCGTCCGGCAGGTAGCAGGAATTATAGCTGTCCGTATCCGCCGGCATATGCGCGGTAAGGGATTCCTTTTTCCCGGTTTTCAAATCCAGCTCAAAAACGTCCCAGGGCCTGCTTTCCTTCTTGCCGAATCCGTTCCCGGTGAACATGAGCTTCTCCCCGGAAAAATCAACATCCAGATGCCCGACCCAGCGGTCGTCCGCCAGCAGCTGCTCCACAGGGGAAGAAGAGGAAACCCCGTTAAATTTCACAATGCCGCTGCGGTATTTGCGCCCGGGCCCCGGCATGCTGGAAATACCCTGCCAGTTCGCCGGACGGTCATGATTGAAAGAACTTTTCCCGGACGGATTGAAACGCCGCACGCTCACCCATTCCTTCAGGCCGTTCTGTTCCGGCAGGGCTTCAATCAGGGCTTTTCTCCGCAGATCCACCATCTCCCGCAGCAGGGCCGCCTGTCCCGGTCCGGCCTGCTCCACCCACCGGTCCAGCGGCCCCAGCTCCTTCTCCCACTCATCCAGCCGTGCCAGGAAACCTTCCGCACCGGCGTACCGTTCCCCGTACTTGTCCCGGTTTCGCTTCACCGCGCGGCGGATGGCCGCAGAGTCATAATAGGCCGCCAGCTTCTTCAGCCTGAGGAAACGGACTCGTTCCTGAATGGCTTCCTGATGCTTAACCAGGTCATCCCAGGAAGAAACATCTCCAATACTCTCCGCGGGAACGGAAAGAATTTCCGCCAGTGCGGCACCGGCTGCCTTCCCGTCCGGCCACGCCTGAAATACGGGAACCAGCAAAACCATCGCATCCCCGCAATCGTCAGCGGAAGCAGGCTCGGAAAGGGAAGCCGCATATTCCGCCGTCCGCGTCCATACCTGCCTCATCCATGCATCCTTTTCTTTCGCGGAAGGCTCAGGCGGGATTACGGACAGCTCCCGCAACCAGGGCTGCAAACCGGAAGCGTGGAGCATTCCGGCACACAGCAAGGCGCAGGAACATGAAAAAAGACGCAGAAAGGAAATATAATCAGGCATGGCATACGGTTTTAAAATAATACGCCAGGGAAATTCTTTTTCATTCAATAGGAAGACTACTTTACGGCATTTTCTCTCAAACGTCAGACAATGAATGAATAACTTAATTGATTCGGATTTCTAGACCGGAAGCCAAACGTGAATTTCAAAAGACCCCGGCTGAAATCATCGCGGGAGTGGAAGAAGAACCGGGAGGAATGAAACTCCATGAGGTGGTCCGTCTGATCAACGACATCGCCGCCCGTTATGAAGTGGCAGCCCTCACGATAGCCGAGCCGATGCCGCGCCTGACGATCAAGATCAGAAACATGCTTAGCCAGCTCCCCTCTGCTGAAGCCGGACGCCCCGCCGGCCCAGCCGGGCAGGAAACGGCAAAATTAAAATCATCCTGCCGTCGATTCCCGGTCTTTGGAAAAGGCAGGCAGAGGAAGAAAGGGATAACCGGACATTCAGGCATCCTCCAGCATCCGGGGGCGCAGCAGGTACACCTTGTCCCGGCGGCGCACCTGTTCGGGAACCGCCAGATAGACGGTTTCTCCCTTTTGAGCGGCTTCTACGGGCTCCATGCCCTCTGCCGTCTCCCTCCGCATGGCTGCCACTTCCATGCGGACGGCTCCCGTAGTGGGGCCTGTTATGAGGATGGTCTGCCCCGCGGACAAGCCGCCGGCTTCCAGGAACAGGGCCGCCACCCCGTTCTTCTTATAAAAGTTCTCTACCCTGGCAATGTGGATCTTCAACAGGGCAGCGCGGCTGTTGGCGGAACCGCTCCATTCCCCCCACTTCACGCCCAGGTAATAGCCGCCTTGCCAGAATCCCCGGTTGAAAACGGATTCCAGCCGTTTCATCCACGCTTCCGCCCTGTCCGCGGAAAAGGTTCCGTCCTGGCATGCCCGCGCGGCTTCCCGGTACACGGAGGTAACCGTCCTGACGTAATCCGAGGAACGGCCGCGCCCTTCCAGCTTCAGCACGGAAACGCCTGCGTCCAGAAGCTGGTCCAGCACCGGAATGGTGCACAGGTCCTTGGGAGACATCACGTATTTGTTGTCTATCACCAGTTCATTGCCCGTTTCCTCATCCGTCACGCGGTAGGCGCGGCGGCAGTTCTGGAAGCAGGCCCCCCGGTTGGCGGAGGAGTTGTAGGCCGCCAGGCTCATGTGGCATTTGCCGGACACGGCCACACATAACGCCCCATGGGCGAAAATTTCCACCCGCAACAGCTCCCCGGAGGGGCCTTTCACGCCCTCCTTCCGGATGGATTCAATGATATGCCTGATTTGCGCCAGGGTGAGTTCCCGGGCCAGCACCACCACATCCGCGTACTGCGCGTAAAATTTGACGGAGGCCATGTTGCAGACGTTGGCCTGCACGGACATATGGACTTCCAGCCCAATGGAACGCGCATAAGAAATAACCGCCAGGTCGGAAGCGATGACGGCATCCACACCGGCTTTCCGGGCGGCGTCGCACAGGGCATGCACCGCCTCCAGCTCTTCATCGTACACAATGATATTCAGTGTCAGATAAGCTTTGGCGCCCGCCTCATGGCAACGCTCGACGATTTCCGGCAAATCTTCTTCCGAAAAATTGACCGTGGCGCGGGAACGCATGTTCAGCTTTCCTACTCCGAAGTACACGGAGTCCGCTCCGCCCTGCAAGGCGGCCGCCAGAGATTCAAACGACCCCGCCGGGGCCATGATTTCTATCCGGTTTTGAAAAGGCATGGGTCAAAGTCCTCCGGGTTCTTCCATCAGAATGACGGAAATTCTTCCCTTGGGAAAGCATTTAACAATGGACATGTGAATATTGCACAGGCGGTCCGGGGAATTGCAATCCGCGCAGATTCCGGTGTGCATGCAGGGAGTCCTGAACCCTTCATGCCGCCTGGCGTTCAGGGGCGCAATGCGGCGGATGCGTTCCCGGGCCTCTGCCGGCGTGGCCACCAGCTTGTTGGAACCGGCCAGCAAAATGACACGCCGGGGTCCGAATGCCACCGGAGCCACACGGTTGCCCACCATGTCCACCCAGTGCAGGGTCCCTTCCATGCTGACGGCATTGACGCCGGTTAAAAACAGGTCCGCCGTCATGCCCTGGCGGCGGATTTCCCATTTCTCCTCCCGCACCATGCCCGGAACAAAGCCGTCATAGAACTGAATGTCCGGATTGGAGCGCAGGTCATCAAGAATGCCCGCAGCCTTCAGGGTCATGGAATCCCCATAGGAAGCGGACGACGGCCTGAACTCCCGCACCAGGCCGCGCATCACCTCCGCAGCCTCCCTCAGGCCCGGCACTACAAAACTCCGGAATCCACGCCGTTCCAGACGTCCGGCACATTGCTCCAATGAAAGGGGGTCTTCCATAAAAACGGCCCATGAAGCCCCCTGCTCCGGCATGGCGCCGGAGCAGGAAAACCTGGATGTTATTCTTCCGCCGGAGCTTCCATTTCACCGGACACTTCCCCGGCTCCTGCGTCTTCCGTTTCCGCCGGGGCTTCTTCATCTTCATCATCGGGAATGACGATGGAAATGTCTTGGATGGATTCGCCCTCATTCAGCGTCATGAGCTTCACGCCCTGGGTGGCGCGGCCCGTTTCACGCACAGTCGCCACCTTGATGCGGACGGATTGTCCGGCCGTGGTCATCAGCATCAGCTCGTCCTCATCGGACACGACCGTGGCGGAAACCACCTTGCCGGTCTTATCCGTGCAGTTCATGGTCTTGATGCCGGTGCCGCCGCGGCCCTGCGTGCGGTATTCATCAAAGGAAGTGCGCTTGCCGAGGCCGTTTTCAGAAGCCACCAGCAGGGTTTTCTGCGGGTCCACAATGGCCAGGGCCACAACGTAGTCCCCCGCCCGCGGGCGGATGCCGCGAACACCGATGGTGTTGCGGCCCTGCGTACGCAGATCTTCTTCCGGGAAGCGGATGCTCATGCCGTCATGCGTGACGAGCACGATTTCATCGGCCCCGCTGGTAAGTTCCGCATTCACCAGACTGTTGCCTTCCTCCAGATTAATGGCAATGATGCCGGCCTTGCGGTAGTTGGCGAAATCGTTCAGGCTGGTTTTCTTCACCGTGCCGTCCTTCGTGGCGAAAACAACATTGCCGCTGCCTTCCGCAAAGGTAATGTCATTGCCTTTTTCATCCACCCGGCGTTCCAGGCGCAGGATGGCAGCGATGGCTTCTTCCGGCTGGAGATCCAGCAGGTTCTTGATATTGCGGCCCTGCGCGCTGCGCGCCGCTTCGTCAATCTCATACACGCGGTCCACGTACACGCGCCCGGTGTTCGTAAAGAACATCAGGTAGTCGTGGTTCTGGGCGGCGAACAGGTGTTCGATAAAGTCCGCTTCCGCATCCTTTTTGGCTCCCCTGGTAGTGGCAGCCTTCACGCCCTTGCCCCCGCGCGCCTGCACGCGGTATTCCGCGGAGTTGGTGCGCTTGATGTAGCCGCTGTGCGTGATGGTGACGATCATCGTGTCATTCGGGATGAGATCCTCAATGGCCATATCCCCGGAGAAGGGAATGATGCGCGTGACGCGCGGCGTGGCGTACTTGTCCTTAATCGCCTTCAGTTCGTCCTTTACAATGCCCAGCACGCGGGATTCGTTCGCCAGAATATCCAGGTAGTCCTTGATGCGGACCAGCAGTTCCGCGTATTCCCCGGAAATCTTGTCGTTTTCCAAGGCGGTCAACTGGTACAGGCGCAGGTCCAGGATGGAGTTCACCTGGCGTTCCGTGAAGACGTAGCGGTCCCCCTGGATGGAGGCCTGGGAACGGATCAGGATGCCCAGGCTTTCCGCCGTCTGCGTGGAGAAGGTGTAATTCTGCAGGCGTTCACGGGCTTCATCCCGGTTTTTGGAATCCCGGATAATGGAAATGAAGTCATCCATGTGGTGCAGGGCCAGCAGGAAGGCTTCCAGGCGCTCGGCATCCTTCTCCGCATCCCCCAGCAGATAGCGCGTGCGGCGCACGACCACCTCGCGGCGGTGCTCGATATAGAAGTTGATGGCGTCCATCATGGCGAGCGTCTTGGGGCGGTTGTCATGAATCGCCAGCATATTCACCGCAAAGGAAGTTTCCATGGAGGTGAGCTTGTAAAGCTGGTTCATGACCACCTGCGGGCGGGCATCCCGCTTCAGCTCGATTTCAATGCAGGTTTTCTCATCGGAAAGGTCACGGATGCCGGAAATATCCGTCAGGATTTTATCCTTGTACAGTTCCGCAATGCGTTCCTGAAGGGCGGCGCGGTTCACGCCATACGGCACTTCCCGGATGATGAGAAGATCCTTGCCGGAATCCGTTACTTCCATGTCTATCTTGCCGCGGATGCGCACGGAGCCGCGCCCGGTGCGGAAGTAGTTGTCAATGCCTGAAAAGCCCAGCACGTCGCCCCCGGTGGGAAAATCCGGCCCCTTGATGTACTGGCGCAGCTCTTCCACAGTCATGTGGGGATTGTCAATCACGGCGCAGATACCGTCCACCACTTCCCCCAGGTTGTGCGGAGGCATGTTGGTGGCCATCCCCACGGCAATCCCCGTGCCGCCGTTCACCAGAAGGTTTGGGAAAGCGGAGGGGAACACGGTGGGTTCCGTGTGTTCATTGTCGTATGTGGGAACAAAATCCACGGTGTCCTTGTCCAAATCCGCCATCAGGGCCACGCCCATGCCGGAGAGCTTGGCTTCCGTGTATCGGGCGGCGGCGGGGGGGTCTCCGTCCGGCGTGCCGAAGTTGCCCTGGCCGATCACGAGAATATCCCGCATGGACCAGTCCTGCGCCATGTTCACCAGGGTGCCGTAAATGGCGGCATCCCCGTGAGGGTGGTAGTTACCCATCGTGTCGCCCACGATTTTGGAGCATTTGCGGGTCTTGCCCCCAGGGGACAGATTGAGTTCCTTCATGGCGTACAGGATGCGCCGCTGGGAAGGTTTGAGGCCGTCTCTCACGTCCGGCAGGGCGCGGGAGATGATGACGGACATGGAGTAGTCCAGGAAAGAAGTGGAGAGCTCACTGGCTACATCCACCGGTTTGATTCTATTATTTTCCATGGTGCTGAAAGAGAGTGCGGGGGTTAAATGTCAAGGTTGCGGACATTGAGGGCATGGTCCACGATGTAATTCTTGCGGGGTTCCACCACATCCCCCATCAGGATGGTGAACATTTCATCGGCCCTGACGGCGTTGTCATCGTTCAGGATGACGCGGAGCAGCTCGCGCCGTTCCGGGTCCATCGTCGTCTTGAACAAGTCCTTGGCATCCATTTCACCCAACCCTTTGAATCGCGTGATTTCCACCCCGCGCTTGCCGATGGAGATGACGGATTCCAGAATGTCCATGACGGAGAACAGGGGAGTTACTTTTTCCTTATCCCCTTCACCCTCCACCAGTTCAAACAGGGGCGTATCCATGGAGACAATCATATTCCCCGGAATGCCCAGTTCCGCCAGCCGGGCCAGGGCCCGCGTGATGGCTTTGGCTTCATGCAGTTCATGAGTGATGGAGCGGCGGCTGGGCCCCTCCCGTTCCGGAAGCGGATTTTCCAGCAGCTCCTCTTCCGAGGGCGTGCCGAAGATGAAAAGGTCCCTGTTTTCCTCAGAAAAGGCGGTCAGGGCCTCCATGTCATGGAAGAAGAGTATTTCCTCTTCATTGCCGCAGCGCACCTTCACCAGGAATTCCGGGAATTCCCCGTTGGCCTCCCGATGGCTGAGCAGGTCTTCCAGGGAACCGCCCTGCGCCTGCATGGATTCCGTATAGCGCTGGAGGTTGACCAGCGTTTCCAGAATGGCGGAGAGTTCTTCGGGAGAGAAGGAACGGGAGCCGTCTGCGAAACGCAGGGTCACGTCATTAACGGCCAGTTCAATCAGTTTGCGGTTCAGGGCCACGTCATCCTGCACGTACTCTTCCTTTTTCCTGCGGATGATGCGGTACAGGGGCGCCTGGGCGATGTACAGATACCCGGCGCGCACCAGCTGCGGCATGTGGCGGCAGAAGAAAGTGAGAAGGAGGGTGCGGATGTGGGCACCGTCCACGTCGGCATCAGTCATGATGATGATTTTGTGGTAGCGCACGCGGTCCAGCTTGAAGGAGGCTTCATCATCCCCTTCCCCGATTCCGGCGCCGATGGCCGTAATCATGTTCTGGATTTCCTTGCTCCCCAGGGCTTTGTCCAGGCGGGCCTTTTCCACGTTCAGCACTTTCCCTCTCAGGGGCAGGATAGCCTGCGTGCGGCGGTCGCGCCCCATCTTGGCGGAACCGCCAGCGGAGTCACCTTCCACAATGAACAGCTCGCACTTCGCTGGATCCCGGTCGGAACAATCCGCCAGTTTGCCGGGGAGGCCGCCGATGGAGAGGGCGCTCTTGCGGACTGTTTCACGCGCCTTGCGGGCGGCTTCCCGGGCACGAGCGGCCGTGATGCTCTTCTCGATGATCTTCTTGGCCATCGCCGGGTTTTCTTCAAAGTACGTCTTGATTTCCTCGTACACGACATTGCCCACCACGCCTTCAATCTCCGTATTCACCAGCTTGTCCTTCGTCTGGGATGAGAAACGCGGGTTGGGCATCTTGACGGAAATAACCGCCACCAGGCCTTCACGAACATCTTCGCCGCTCAGGGAGGGATCTTTTTCCTTCAACAGGCCGTTGGCCTTTGCGTAACCGTTGATGACGCGCGTCAGGGCGCCGCGGAACCCGGAAAGGTGCGTTCCCCCGTCCCCATTGTAAATGGAGTTGGCAAAGCAAAGGATGTTCGTTTCATACGTGTTGTTGTACTGGAACACAACGTCCACCAGAACATCGTCCTCCATCTTCTTGCCGTCGTACTCCACTTCCACCTTCCGGACGCCGGAAATGGAAATGGGGTCCTCGTTGATCACTTCCTTGTTCGTGCCCAGCTGACGTACGAACTCCACAATGCCGTCCTTATAGAAGAACGTTTCCCGGCGCGCCGGAGCTTCACGCTCGTCAATCAGTTCAATGACCAGGCCGGGATTCAGGAAAGCCAGTTCCCGCAGGCGCGTCGTCAGGCGGTCAAACTTGAACTCCGTGGTATCCGTGAAAATGGTGGCATCCGGGAAAAACGTGATCGTGGTTCCCGTGACTTCACAGGCACAGGAACCTACAGTGCGGAGGGGTTCCACCGTCTTGCCTCGCTCAAATTTGATCTGATAGCGCTTGCCGTCCCGGCGCACTTCCGCCTTGAACCAGTCGGACAGGGCATTCACGCATTTGGCGCCCACACCGTGCAGGCCGCCGGAGTACTTGTACGCACCCTGACCGAATTTGCCGCCCGCGTGCAGGTTGGTCAGAACCAGCTCCACAGCGGGAATGCCGAACTTCGGGTGGATATCCACCGGAATACCGCGCCCGTTATCTACGATGGAAATGGAACCGTCCACATGAATGACAATGTCAATCTTGCTGCAATAGCCGGCCAGATGCTCGTCAATAGAGTTGTCGAGCACTTCAAATACGCAATGGTGCAAGCCTCGTTCGTCAGGGTCCCCGATGTACATGCCGGGCCGCTTCCGCACGGCCTCCAGGCCTTCCAGTTTGTCAATCTGCGCGGCGCCGTATTCATGCTGCGCCGTCGTGGAAACGGTGGTTTCAACAACCTCGTTGGTATCTTCGGACATAACCGAAATATACTACGCTTATCTTAATTTTTTGCAAGACTAATATTATAAAACGCGTGCGCGCGCGTAGGGCCTAGCCTTGCAAAATTCCGCTGAAATCGCATAAAAAAGGCCCTATTGCTCGCGTTCCGTTCTTTTCCGGCTCCGGACAGC
>ULXB01006236.1_pt1 | contig 24927 bp, 24 predicted proteins | sample 1960901 | NCBI WGS metagenome assembly ULXB01 (sample SAMEA4835828, study PRJEB28245) | human gut metagenome | biome: gut microbiome; material: fecal sample | place: Denmark | collected 2008
CCTTATAAGACATACTCAAAATACTTTAACATCTACATTGGCTTTGCCATGTCTAACGAGAGCGGTATAGGCACGGTGAACACCATACGCTACAACCGTTTCGGCACAACATTCACCAGTGGTGTCGGCTTGCGTGCCGACTATGACGAGATATTCAGCTATGCGCTCAATGCACCGACCGTAAATCAGAACAACCTGAACCAGACGCTGATAATCATTGTGCCCAACACTACCGAATACGGCGGCATCTGCCAGATGTGGGAGGATGGTTCGGCTATAGCCTTCTGTCCGCGGAGCACTTATGGCTATCCGCTCGACACCCGCGGAGTGATACAGCATGAGGCAGGCGGTCACGGCTTCGGCAAGCTTGGCGACGAGTATATCTACCATAACGCCTTCATCGACTTCTGCAACTGCACGTGCTGCGGCCATGTAGACGCCATTAATTGGGCAAAGTCGCTCGGCTGGTACGACAACCTGTCGCTTACGGGCAAGATGCACGAAGTGCCATGGAGCCACCTTATTTCCGACAGTCGATACAGCGATGTTGTTGACATCTATGAAGGCGGATTCATGCACAGTCGCGGCGTGTTCCGTTCAGAGCAGAATTCATGTATGAACAACGAAATTCCTTATTACAGCACAATAAGCCGCGAGAGCATCGTAAGGCGTATCAAACGCTATGCCGGCGAGACATTCTCGTTCGAGGAATTTGTTGCCAACGACAAACGTGATGCAGGCATCGTAACCCGCGGCATGGGTGTCGGTTCTGTAAGCGTCGGGCACGGACAGCACATGCCGCCCAAGATACATAAGGGCAGTCCGCTCAGCAACATGCGCAAGGCACGCCGCCACAGATAAAAACATGAAACGGAAATTGTGGATAACGTGAATAATACTATTTTAGTATAAATTTTTAAGTAAATTAAATAATAAAGACGATGAAAAAGCGTATTATACATATAGGTCTTGCACTTGTTGCGCTGATAGCAGCCGGATGCAGCCAGGAAGACGACACACCGGTAGACGCAAGGCATACGCCCATGAGGTTTGAGGTGACTCATCCTTCACAGCGCACAAGGGTGACCGACTCGGGATTTGAGAACGGCGACAGGATAGGTCTGTTCGCAAGCAGCACTGACAAGCCCCTCGAGATAGGCGGCAACCTTGTGAACAACGAGCCGCTGACGTGCAGCAGCTCATGGACCGCAAGCCGCACGCTCTATTGGGACGAAGGCACGTACAACTTCTATGCCTATTATCCCTACATGACGTCCGTAAGCTCTATCGAGGACCTGCCCTTCAGCGTGCAGACCGACCAGAGCACGGCCGACGGCTATGAGGCCAGCGACTTCCTGTATGCACAGACCAACAACGTCAGCGCGTCAAACTCTCCCGTAACCCTGGCCTTCAAGCACATAATGAGCAAGCTCACCATACGCCTGATAAAGGGTGAGGACTTTGAGGGCGAGATGCCTACATACGCCGAGGTTTATGTGCACAACACTGTGCCTGAGTCGACCATAGACCTAAGTGCCGGCGTTGCCACAAAATATGTAAGGGGCAATGGCACCACGATAAGGGCCCGACAGATGAGCAGTTATATCTATTCGGCCATAATAGTGCCTCAGCGCGTGGCCAACCGCATGCCGCTGATAGAGGTTGTGATGGACGGCGTGTCGTATCTCTACGAGAGCACGTTCCAGTTTAAGCCCGGTACGGAACATCTTGTAAACTTCATCATATCAGGCAACCCTGAACAGATTAAAATTGAAATAGGAGGCGAGATTGTCGGTTGGCAATAGTCTTGCCGGTTATCAACTTGAATGAAAGCGACAATATATATACTATCCATACTAACTCTCATTTTAGGGGGTGTGGCTGTGGCTTTGGGGCTGCAGCCCACCCTCGGACAGACTGACAGCAAAAAAAAACATCAACAGATACGGGCTGCATGAGGGGCTCGAGCTTGTTGGCCGCGTTGACGGCAAGGGATATGAGACCTTTGCTGTGGTAGACGAAAACGACAGACTGCTCTTCGCAATACCGCTGCGCAACTGCATGTTCGACGTGCGCTACCGCAACGGACAGCTGCGCTTCCGCGAGAACGGCACAGGCCGCGAGGGATTTGTCGACCGCAACGGCAACGTGACGTTCTTCAGCACAGGCACCGGCATACCCTCTACGGTTGAGCAAGAGGAGAGCAGCACCATGGCGCAGGCACCAGGACAGAGCACATACGAAGGCGGACAGAATAGCGGCAAGGCAGACAGGTCGGGCAGCATGACCGACGGTGACCTGAAACAAATGGCACGCAGCAATCCTTTCTATAAGGAGGCTGCCAAGATCCTTGCAGGCAAACTGTCGGTTGACGACGCTCAGCGCCGCCGCGTGATACTCAACTACTGCGAACACTTCCGCATGGCCTACACCACCAAGGACATCGACTTTCTGCGCCAGGTGTTCAGCGAGCAAGCCCTCATCATCGTGGGCAACGTGGTCAAGACCAAGGCCGGCAGCGAAGGCAAGTTTATGCCGGCGTCGCGTGTTGAGTATAACATCCGCACCAAGAAAGAATACATATCGCGGCTAAGCAAGGCCTTTGCCGCCAGCAAGAACATAAGCGTAAAGTTCTCCGACTTCCGCATAATGCGCCATCCAACAATGGACGGCATCTACGGCGTCAGCCTCCGCCAGCAGTACAAGAGCGACCGCTATGCTGACGACGGCTACCTCTTCCTGCTCTGGGATTTCCGCAACGAGTCGATGCCGCTGATACATGTGCGCACATGGCAGCCGACAGAGACCATCAGCGATGATAACGAAGTGATGAACATCAGAGACTTCAACCTGGAGTAACTAAAGACAAGTTAAGCTAAGACAAACGACATTATCACTTTAAACAAACCTATATGACAGGCAAGATGTTACATATACGCACGTTAAAGGCACTGCTGCTGACGCTCATGCTCTGCATGGCAGGCTGCGGCACGGCCCTGGCACAGCAGTTCAGCGTGACTAAGTTTCGCGTCTTGCCCAACGACGTGAGCGCCTTTATCACTCCGGTGCGCGACCTCAACGACGAGGCTTGCGCCCTGCTGAAGGTTACGGCCACGCCCGAATATGCCTTCTCGTCGCCTTTGGGCATTGTCATGCGTAAGGACAATGTAGGCGAGATATGGCTTTATCTGCCCAAAGGCACAAAAAAGATTACCATAAAACATCCTGAATGGGGCGTCATGCGCGACTATAAGTTTGAGAAACCGCTTGAGAGCCACATGACCTATGAGATGGTAATCAACTCGCCCAAGCCTGACATAGCCCTTAAGCACGACACTATTGTGCTGACAAAGACCATCGTCGACACAATAGCCGTGAAGAAGCGGCGGCCGAAGCTGCCGCTCAGGACTCATGCCCTGTTTACAGTTTCGATGCACGAAAACGGACCTTCGTGGGGTGTCATGGTGGCATTAATGCGCCGCCATGGCTTCTTCGTTCATGCAAGTGCCGACCTTCGCAGCATAGGCAAGACCGTAACCACCTGCGACAAGGAAGGATTTACCGACGGAAGCAGCATAAAACCATATTACACAGGACAGACACGCCACTCGACATACACCGTGACGGCCGGAGCGATACACCGCCTCGGGCGCATGGTCAGCCTGTTTGAGGGCATTGGCTATGGCCGCACGGCCACGGCATGGGAGCTGGCTGAGAGCGAAGGAGGCGGGCTTGCGCTCAACGACGGCCTGACACACAAGGGCCTCGCAGCCGAGCTTGGCGTGGTGCTGTCGTTCGGACGGATAAGCGTGTCGGCATCTGCCGTAACCATAGCCGGACGCCAGTGGCAGGGCTGCATAGGTGTAGGCATTAACATTGGCAAAAGATGAAGACAAGGATATTATCACTCACCACACTGATAGCGCTGCTGCTTACGCTGGCCGCATGCAGCAGCGATGAGGCTCCGGATAACTTTGAGCCGCGCCTCGTAACGGGTGAGGCTTCGGGCGTAACGCGCACAGAGGCCGTCATCGCAGGCGAGGTGGTGCTGCAGGGAAGTACCGACATGCCGGAGCTGCGCTTCAGATACGGCACGACAGACCAGATGGACCACACCACGGGTGTGCTTGCCCCCGACGGCAACAAGGTGAAAATGCAGCTGACGGGGCTTCAGCCGGGCACGATGTACTACTACAGAATCCATGCTACCAATGGCCGCGTGGAGCTGCATGGCAACACGATGACCTTTGTAACCGTGCCAAACGACAGGCCTACGGTGGGCGTGCCGGCAGTGCTGAGCCAAGGTCCAATGAGCGTCATTGTTGAATATGAAATAACGGACGACGGCAACGAGACCATAACCTCCACGGGATGCTACGTAACCGACATTGAGACGGGTGACACGCAGAGCGTAGAGGCCGAGACGCCGGGCGCCGAAAGCGTTGGCATGAGGGTGCGCATAGGCGGACTGCGCCAGAACGCCACCTATGAGATAAAGGCCTACGCCGCCAACGGCGAGGGCGAGAGCGTGGGCGAGGCGCTGACCATAACCACGTCTGATGCCGTTCTGCTGGCCGATGCGGGCGAGTTTGAAGAACTTATGGGCGACAGCAAATACGAGTATACTACGCTGTCTATTGCCGGCCCTATGAACGGCGACGACCTGCGGTGCCTGCGCCAGATGATGGGACGCGACATCGACGGCTCTGCCACGGCTGGCCGCCTTGCACAGGTAAACATGGCCGACGCCCATATCGTGGAGGGCGGAGGAGTGTACGGCTCGTCGCGATACACCGAGAATAATGTAGTGGGTTACGGCCTCTTTGCCGACTGCACCCTGCTTACAAGCGTTACTCTGCCTTCCGATGCCGTCAAGATAGAGAAAGACGCCTTCATGAACTGCACGGCGCTCAGAGAGATAACCATACCGGCATCAGCCACCGACATCAGTCCGTCGTCGGGCTGCACGGCGCTCGCCGCCATCAACGTGTCGGCCGCCAACACTGCATACAGCAGCATAGACGGAGTGCTGTTCGACGCCGGTGCCACAGAGATACTGTGGTTCCCCATAGGCAAGCAGGGCGACTATACGCTGCCGTCTACCGTCAAGGCCATAGGCGACTATGCCTTCCAGGGTTGCCACATAACACGCTTCACCCTGCCCGACAACCTCACGGAGATAGGGCAGGCCGTGTTCTACGACAGCAGCGTAGAGGAAGTGGTCATGCCGTCAGGGCTTAGACTCATACCCACAGCCACCTTCCAGAAGTGCGACAAGCTCACCACGGTGCGCCTCGGTGCAGCCACAGAGCTGATATCCGACTATGTGTTCGACGGCTGTCCGCTCGAGCATCTGTATGTCGACGCACAGTATCCGCCCGTGTGCAACAGCAACGCCCTGACCAGCACGCCCGACTTTCTGCCAACATGCACGCTGCACGTGCCCAAGGGACGGCGCAACTTCTATCGTGCCGACTCGAGCTGGAAGCGCTTCGGCACCATCGTAGAGGAATGACGCGTGCTGCTCATTTACAAACAAAACAGCATTTAAGTTTATGACAATGAATACACCTGAAATAGAGGAGCTGAAGCTGCTCATTGAACAGAAATATGGAAAGACGCTCGGCACGACAACCGACTTTGAGGAGTTTTCGGTTCATCTGAGCCACGACACCGGACAGAACGTGTCCGCGTCGACGCTCAAGAGGCTCTGGGGATATGTCAACGACAGCCACAAGCCGCGCATGTTTACGCTCGACATCCTGGCCCAGTATCTTGGCCATGCCAACTATTACGCCTTTGTTTCGTGGCTCAAGACAAGCACACGCTACAACTCGTCGTTCTTCAACGCCAAGCAGCTCATCAGCAACGAGCTCGATGCCGGAACGGAGGTGGAGATAGGCTGGAGCCCCAACCGCCTGGTGCGCCTGCGCTACGTGGGCGAGAGCCGCTATGAGGTGGTGTTGTCGCAGAACAGCAAGCTCGTGCCCGGCGACAGCTTCGTCACAGGATGCTTCATCAAGGAGCAGCCGCTCTATCTGCCCTACATCGAGCGACCTGACGGCCGCACGGCGCCCTTTGTGGCAGGCCGCAACGGCGGACTAACCATAATTAACGTCATCAACATCGAGAAATGAACAATTCAGACACCGAAATATTGGACGACAGCCCCTCAGGATACATGAGCGACATAGACGGCGAGATGGACAGTGCCGTGCGCATACCCGTGCAGAACGCCTTCAGAGACATAAGCGAGTTCTATGTGTCGAGGTCGGGACATACGCGCCTGCTGACAGCTACACGCTTTGGCAAGCGCTATACGCTTAAATGCCTGAAGCCCGACTTTGCCTACACGCCTGTCTACCGTCAGGCCCTTGCCAAGGAGTTTGAAATTGGGCTGCAAATGGACCATCCGCACATCTGCCGCACCATAAGCATGGAGGAGGTGGCAGAGCTGGGCACGGTCATCGTTATGGAATATATCGACGGCGACACACTGAAGAGCCTCATTGACAGCAAGATGCTGACGCCCGACATGGCGCGCAGAGTAACCGAGCAGCTGGCCGACGCGCTCGGATACATACACAGCAAGCAGATAATACACCGCGACCTGAAGCCTTCGAACATAATGATAACGCACAACGGCCACAACACCAAGCTGATAGACTTCAGCCTGTCGGACAGCGACTATTTCAACGTGCTGAAATGTCCTGCCGGCTCATCGGGCTACATCGCCCCGGAGCAGCTTCAGCCCGACGCCAAGCCCGACATAAAGGCCGACATCTATTCGTTCGGAATGGTGGTAAGAGACATGGCCCGGCTTACTGGCGACGCCTATCTGCGCCGCATAGCCGCAGCCTGCACCCGGCGCAACGCCTCTGAGCGTCCGGCAGACATGTCGGCCGTTATGTCGCTGCCGCGCACAGACAACCGGCAGCGCATCGTGGTTGCATTGCTGGCATTAGTTGTTGCTGCGCTCACTGCTTATGTGGCTGTTACGCTCTACAACCGTTCCACGGCATCAGACGACGCACGGCAGGACAACGCTCCGATAGAGATTGCTCCCGACAGCAACCGCGCCTTAGACTACACCCTGTGGCCCGAACGCGGTGAAAAGTAGAGCCAGTCCCCCGACAATTTACATCTTCTTCCGCAGTTTCCCCCGGCAAATAGGCGTAAATAGTATTTTTTTTCTATGTGATAAGGCGAGCGAAGTTTCGTTCCCAAGGCTCTATTTATACCTGCCGGTTTGAAGGCGAAATAGAACGACATAATATCCCCGAACAATATATCTTGTGAGTTAGAATACGAAGAATCGGATAATGATGATTTTAACCCAAATCAGTCATTATCCTGCGTATAGCTTTATCTATTTTGTGCATTCATGTTTTTCAGCCGTCTTTTTGATTCCTATTATACGTGAGTTTGAGATAAGAAAAATTAAAAAAGTTTAAGTTGTAATATATTCTCCCTATGTATAGGTAATGGCTCCTGCTTATCCTTAAAAAAACAATATGCTGCAAGAGCCGGGCATAGATTCATTATGAAATTTGTGTCTTGAATGAACCAGATAGGTCTTCTTCTTTAACAGTTCGTTTATACATTCTATTATATACTTTTTTCAATATAATCTTGTCCTACATAGACATAAGCTTATCTTTAGACCATGCACAAGACGATGCCGCGGTCAAAAGAGCGACTCGAAGAGTTCATGCTTTGTATCCCCATGTCGGCGAAGACCTTTCCGTAAAGATGTTTTGTCCCCCCTCCATACTCTGTCATCCTTATTGTCAACGTTATATGCAGTTAAACAGACGTTTATGATTCCTCCGGAGTCATTGCAAATATCTTGTTGAAATGTCTCCTTAGGTTATAGCACTATAGCACACGGGAACCATCGTACTGTCCACGAAAGTAATGCCAGAACACCTTCCTAAATGATATATGCACATGAACAGCATCAGCTCATAGCTTACGCGCGGCATAAGCTCAACAAAGCGATGATTTTCAATCAATTCTGATTGACAACAATTAAGGGAATATAATACTCAAAGAAGACTAAATGTATCCATCATCAATTTCTTCCTCGTTAATTCTGCGTATCTCTATCGTAGGATTAATAGCATGGATTAGCTTTTCATAAAATCTATAATCATCTTTAGATACTTTCAAGCCAAATATTATTCTATGAATCTTAATATTTAAATATGAAGTTTTCCGAAAGTATCGAACTTCTTTCTCATATTCCCATACTATGGATTTATGAGATAATAATTCTTTACCTTCTATATTATCATTTACAATAGGTATATGTTCTATATATCTAACGGTTGTTGGCTGTTCACGTTCGTTTACAGCACTTACCTCTATACAGCAACCTGTGTGACTATCAGCATAATGCGACCAAAGTAGAGTATGTTTATAATCTTTTGACAATGAACAAATCCTTGTTTTGTATTTTTCTTCTCTTAAGAGTCGAATAATGTTCCCATTTGAAGGATCTGTTAAATATGCCCCCTCCATAGGATCATTAAGTTCATCATATCTTGATGCATATAATCTCTCATTCAAGATTATATCAATAAATCTTTTCAGATTCTGCAAACTCCTAAATTTATAATAATGCTGTGCCATATTTATATCTATTAAAGACTGAAAGTATTATTCCCGTATCTATCTACATATCCATATTTTCCATAACGCTGAACTACTGCAAATCCTTCTGAAAAAGCATAAGCTGCATCATAAATAAATGGAATGACTGTTTGATTGTATTCGTTAATATAACCCATTTTACCGTCTTTTCCTACAGGAATCACTCCTTCTTTAAATGCCCAGCTATCCATAGGCTTCATTTCGTAAATAATTGGTATTATGACTTCTCCTGTTTCTTTGCGCGCCATTCCAGATTTACCATTAAGTTCAACTACAACATATTTATCATCAAAACCATTTGCTATAAATGAATATTTACATGGAATAACAAATTCTCCTCTCGTATTAATCAAACCTTCCCAACCTGTTTCATCCTTAATAACGCTATATCCGTTTATAAATCCTCCTATGTTTTGTACTTCGAAATACTTAGAAGCCAATTCTCCATTTTTGTTTATAAAAGCCCCCTCAAATGGCGTTTCACGCATGACAGGGAATCCGTTCTTGTCAAACGACATTGTTATACCACCTCTATATTTCACTGATAACCCTGATGAAAATGGAGCTCCTGTTAGCCCATCTTGAAAAGGTATTGCAATCTTACCAGTATTATCAATGTATCCCCATTTGTCATCAACAATTCCCGCACTTCCACCATCAATGCTCACTCCTACAAGTCCTTCACAAAATCCACATCCATTATAAAGATTAGTATATTTACATGGAATGACAGGTTCTCCTTTTTTATTTATAAATCCATATAATCCGTTTTGCCGAACTGCAGCAAGACCATCACTAAAAGACTCGCAATACTCATAATTAAAAGGAATTACAATATTCCCTTTTAAATCAATGAATCCAGACTTCTCGTTCAAAAAAGCAACAGCCAAACTATCTTTTCCAAAAGAATTTATATTGTCATATTTGCATGGAATAACCATCTCTCCATATTTATTAATCGCTCCTGTCTTTTCACCTTTTTCCACAATAGAAATTCCTAGAGCAAAGTCTTTTGCTTCATCGTATATACAAGGAATAATTTCATGCCCCAGCTTATCTATAAAACCATATTTATCATTCTTACATACTTTTGCAAGGCCTTCATGAAAATCATATAGCTGATCGTAATTCTTAGTTGCTTCTGCTAATTCTCGTGAAACTTTATCAATAGTAATATCCGCTATTTGTTTTCTATTAAACAGAGAAATGATTAGCCATATAACTAATAATAACAATATAACTCCAGTACAAAGAAATAACATTTTCTTTTTCGAATTGTACTTATGTAATGAAAATTTTGTATTAGAAGTCTTTGAGGACTTCGTGAGATCTTCATTTTGACGCTTTCCACAATGGCTGCAAAAAGAAGAATCTTTATCAATTAAAGAACCACAATACTTGCAAAACATAATAATCTTTATCTCTATATGATTATACTATTTAAAATTGTTCAGGTTTGATTAACACAAGATGAAGACATAACGTTTCTTATTAAGAATGCCTGTTATCAACTTGATAAGATGGCTACCCAATAGCAAATCTGTATTTTGGTTGCTCTTACGCGTCAAATACGGACGAGACATCAGCTCGTCACGTTCTTTGCGTTGATTCAGAATGATTGTTTTCATCTTTTATATGTTGTTATTCGAATACAATATTACTGTTTTTTATTCAAATAACAATGTCTATTGCACAAAATATGTATTATTTTATGCAGTATAAGATTGTTATTGAGTAAATTTTAGCATTATTGAGTGCAAGAACTGCATACCGACAGAAAGGTCGACAGAGAACGTTTTATCCTTAGAGAACACAAAGTAATTTTCTTCTCATATTATTTAACCTCTAACAAACAATATATTGTTTCTATAAAAATGCTCAAATCCATTATGATTGTACAATTTTTGCCCTGATATTTATATAAAAACGACACAGACCATTAAAATACTACAAAAAATGTATATACACTTTTTGTTGCAACAATTTTTGTAGTTACATTTTATGTATCATTTGTAGAACGGATCAAAATAATAGAGCGCTATGTCTGTTTCAAAGTGATTGTAACTGCAGGGAACTGCAAACGTGAAGATAAAGAGTCTTGATGATATATACAGATTTTGGCTCTTTCTTGATTAAAAATAAGCTATAATTTGCCAAATCTCTAAAATTTAATGTGATTTGGCAAATTATATTGATTTTTTGTGCTTGTTTATGTAAAAAACAAAATTCTATAGTTATGGTAATTGTCCGAATTTGCCTTGCTTTTGTATCTTCTGGAACGTTATTGTCATTGATAATAAAATTTGCCCATATTGTATCAACAAATAATTTCACTATTTTCATACAAAAACTAAAAACGCGGTAAAAAGTCAGGACAAAATTTTTTGTAATCTGGAGAAGAAGGCTTTAATGGATGTTAAAGAAATGATGCTCAAAGTGCTCTTATTTTAACTTATGTTTGCTTTTGTGTGGCTAAAGAGTGTGTGAAGATGATGTTTTTGGGCATGGAAGGGCTTGTTTTGCGTTGCAATAGCACTGCTTTTGGAGCGTAAACCTATGGGTTTTGCACCGAAAGTGGCCGAGTAATATATTTTAACACTGCGGCTTTTGTTTTCAAAATGGCTTAAATGTCTGTATGTCAATGCTTTAGTGTGAGTGCTCGTTTTTTGACGTCTTTCAGGCAAAATCGCGGAAACGTGAGGAGCATGGGCATTCTGAAGGCGTCAAACGGTATGGATTTTGTCTGAAATATTTACAAAATGCGGCGGCGCCACGGTGTGTAGTGTGCCGTACGACCTTCATGATGTCATTACACAGATACTGTCAGAATAAGCATCGTCAGTTGGCTTAGTCTGCTTATACAGCTTATCACTTTTGGCCTTAATAAGGGGAAAATGTGAAATTTATAGGCCTTTTGGATGCGGAAAGTGTGAAATTTATGGCTGTATATTGTATGGAAAATGTGAAAATAATGGGGTAATATGGTACGGAAAGTGTGAAAAATATGTGTTTTTATGATGCGGAAAATGTGAAATTTACTATATTTGCAGATGTATCAAGACGTTTGGGACTATGGAAAAACTGCTGAAAAGAAAGATTGACAAATATCTGACTGACTGGAAAAACAGACCAGACAGGAAACCTCTTATCATAAAGGGCGCCAGGCAGATAGGCAAAACACGCTCTGTTGAGTGGTTTGCAAGTCAGAACTATGCAAGCGTGATAGAGATAAACTTTATCGAACAGAAAAAATACCGTGAGATATTCAACGACGGATTCGAGGTGAACGCCATACTGAAGAATATATCACTGCTGAATCCTGAACTGAAGTTTATTCCCGGCAACACCATATTTTTCTTCGACGAGCTTCAGGCGTGCCCCAACTGCGCCACGTCGCTGAAGTTTTTTAAGCTCGACGGCCGTTTCGACGTAATCTGCTCAGGCTCGCTCATGGGGATAAGCTACAATGAGATAGAATCTAACAGCGTGGGATATAAAGAGGACTACGAGATGCACTCGATGGACTTTGAGGAATTTTTGTGGGCAAAGGGCTATAACGACGAGTTCACGGCCGACCTGTTCAGTCACATGCTCGACGTAAGACCGCTGTCTGAACTTCAGATGGACACACTGATGAGCCTGTTCCGCGACTATGTCATCATCGGAGGCATGCCCGAAGTGGTCAGCACGTATGTAAGGAACAAGAATTTCAGCGGCACGCTCGACATTCAGCGACAGCTGCTGAAAGACTATGAGGAGGACATAACAAAATATGTTGAAGGCCTGGACAAGGCAAAGGTGAAGGCGGTGTATAACCATATTTCAACCTTCCTGGCAAAGGAGAACAAGCGGTTTCAGATAACCAAGATAGCCAGAAACGCGCGTAACAGAGACTATATGGGATGCGTTGAATGGCTTGCCGATGCCGGAGTGGTTAACGTGTGCTACTGCCTTAATCAGCCCGAGCTGCCGCTGAAAGGCAACTACGACCCAAAGATGTACAAGATATACTTTAAGGACACAGGACTGCTGATAGCCTCGCTCGACGAGGAGGCACAGGAAGACCTGAGGGCAAACAAGAATCTCGGCACGTACAAAGGGGCAATATACGAGAATATCGTAGGCGACATGCTCGTAAAGCAGGGCTACCGGCTGTTTTACTATCACAGCGACAGGCCGGCTCTTGAGATGGACTTCTTTATAAGGGACGCCGATTCGCTCATACCGGTGGAGGTGAAGGCCAACGGCGGGGCTACGGCTTCGCTGAACAGACTGCTGAATGACGACAAATATAATGACGTGAAGTATGGCATCAAACTGGGCTACAGGAACATCGGATGCAACGGCAAATTCTATACATTTCCATATTTTCTGACCTTTCTGCTGCGAAGATTCGTGGCTGAGAGCAAACGGAGGTAGCTCCTTGAATGAGCAAAGCCGTATGGCGGCATGAGGCTTTATGGTGTGTAGAGCCTGTTTCTGTCGTGCCATATATTATAATGAAATGTGGCGCCGGGCATGTAAACGGGCAGTCTGTGGTGCCGCATTAATCGTTTAACAGGTAAAAACATATCCGCATGAGCGACATTTCATTTACATGCAAATATCATTCGCCGCTGGGAGAGATAACCCTGGCATGCCGCGACGACAGGCTTACGGGGCTGTGGTTTGACGGACAGAAGCACTACGGCAGCACGCTGACCGGTAGGACCGAAGAGGCAGACGTGCCCGTGTTGAGGCTTGCCGTGAGGTGGCTCGACGAATATTTCAGCGGCCATGAGCCGCAGTTTGTGCCGCCGCTGAGCCTTACAGGCACGCCGTTCAGCCGCCTTGTGTGGCGCAGGCTGATGGACATTCCATGCGGAACTACGCTGACATACAAGGAACTGACGCTGCGCATGGCTGCCTGCGGCGAGTGTGGCGCTGGGGCTGTGAGGGCCGTGGCGGCAGCGATAGGGCGCAATCCCGTGTCGCTCATAGTGCCCTGCCACCGCGTCATCGGTTCGGGCGGCAGCCTGACGGGATATGCCGGGGGCGTATGGCGCAAGGAGTGGCTGCTGCAGGCGGAGCGCTCTATGGCAGAAGGCAGACTGGTGTAGTGAGGCTGTTGCGGTTCGGCCGGACAGAGGCTTCATGTGGGGCGCATTGTGGGGTGTGTTGTTATATGTGTCGGGATTACCATGAGGCAAAAATTCAGGCAGAACAATAACGCCGGATTTGGGCTGGGCTGACCGCTTGTCTTACGGGCGGTGGCGCAGCCCGTAAGGCTGTCTACGAAAAAGGCCGCCGTGACCCTTGCGGGCAGGCAGCCTCAGTTTAAAATAACATTATAAAATAAATTGTGATATGTTGTCGTCATGCCTTGCGGCATGCGTCCGGGTACACACTTTGGAATGGTATCGGCAGACTTAGAAGTTTACGCCGAAGTTGAGCGACAGACATCCGTTGTGCGACGTGTCGAACGTGTCGTGACAGATGTTAGACAGACCGATGTCGTATGTTATGTCGAAGTAGAACAGGTCGTAAGCCACGCCGCATCCTACGCGCAGACCTCCGTCAAAGCGCTGGAAGGCATCGTCGGAGAACGAGCTGAAAGCCTTGCGCTCGTCATAGTTCTTCATCTTGCCGCCCACGCCGCATGCCAGATATCCGCCGAACTGCGGCTGCACGGAGAAGTGGTCGGTGATGCTGTAGATGTATTTCAGCACGATGGGCATCTCTATGTAGTTGAGGTCGTAGGTCATCTTCTTCTTCTCGCCCATGTCGTTTATTATGTCCTTCTTTCCGCCTTTCTCGGTGTAGAAGAGTCCCGGCTCAAGGTAGAGCGGAATGTCGGCCGACAGCGGAATGCCCACCACTGCTCCTACGGTCAGTCCTGTCTGCGAGTCGCTGCCGTCGAGCGTTGGGTCGTCAGAGTTGACCGTTGAGAACGCCGGACCTATGCGGAAACCGTAATACATGTTGCCCGTGCCCAGTCCGCTGTCGTGGCGTCCGTAAGAATATTCCAGTCTTCCGGTGCTCTCGTTGTAGTAGCGGCTGTGGCTGTAGTGCTGTGCCGATGCCGGCAGTGAGAGTCCTACTGCTGCCAGTGCGGCTATGGCAAATCTCTTAATTGTTTTCGTGCTCATAAGTTTCTGAATATTGTTTACTTGGTGCAAAGAAACTAAAAAATGGCGAAATGTCAAAAGGAAAAGGCCTAAATTGCATAGGGAAACCCCTAATATGCGCCCTTGCGGCGCTGTCCTGTGTGCTTTTTGGGCGGCTGTATTTGCCGGCACGTGCAGCCGAAATAACCATTGGGCGGTTATTATTTTTATTTTTCATGACATTTATGTCTTTATTATTAATTTATTTATAAATTTGCAGAAAAATTTAAAAAACCATGGAAACATTACTTCCTTACGCACTGTTGTGCCTCACATCAATCTTCACGCTTGCCAATCCTCTCGGCACGATGCCCGTGTTTCTTACCATGACCCAGGGCATGAGCGAGGAGCAGCGCCAGTCTATCGTAAAGCGCGCCACCATCACGGCGCTCATCATCATCATCGTGTTCACCTTTGCCGGCCAGTTTATCTTCATGTTCTTCGGCATATCCACCAACGGCTTCCGCATAGCCGGCGGCGTGATAATCTTCAAGATAGGCTACGACATGCTGCAGGCACGCTACACACACGTGAAACTCAACTCTGACGAGATAAAGACCTATGCCAACGACATCTCGATAACGCCGCTGGGCATACCTATGCTCTGCGGTCCGGGCGCCATAGCCAACACCATCGTGCTGATGAGCGACGCCCATACAATAACGATGAAGAGCATACTGATAGGCTCGATAGTGTTTATCTACGTGCTTACATACTTTATCCTGCGCGCTTCCACGCGCCTTGTGAGCGTGCTCGGCGAGACGGGCAACAACGTCATGATGCGCCTTATGGGCCTTCTGCTTATGGTCATCGCCGTTGAATGTTTCGTCGGCGGAATGAAGCCTATACTTATAGACATAATAAGTCAGGGCACGGCAGGTGCCTGACGTGATATAATATAATGCGGTATGACGCGTTGAATGCGGCAGTCGGGACAAGTGTCCGGGCTGCCGCATTTATTGTCTCAAAACGCTTTTTAGGCAGCATATAGCTCAGCCTGTTTGGCTTATTCCTGCCTTCGTCGTCCGTCTTTTGTCGGCTTCTTTTTGGCATATCAGCCGCGCCTGCGGAACGTCAAATGAAAATTCCGTTCAGTATTAAAGCAAAAATACCGGCCGGATTATAATAACAGATAGAGGTTAAAATACAGGCTGTATTCTGAATATAAGATATTGTGTTTGCGGTTTAATGTATGGCAGGGTGCCGCCGGATGTTTTCTTTGGCATAGTGTGTTATGTCCTTAAAAATGTCATATGGCATGACGCCGGCAAAGAGCATAGGGACGGCTGAGGGCACGCTGGGGCTGAATGGATAGAAACAATGCGGCGGCTGAAAGATTTTTGCCTTGAAATTGTCTGCAAATTGTATTGTTATGACGACTAATTTTAACTTTAAGGGCTGATTTTATAAAAGATTATTACATTTTTACAAAATATCTTTTGTTTTTATAAAATTTTGCTTATATTTGCTTTCGGAATGCTATAGCTTTTAAGAAACAACATGTATAACCTCTAAATCAAACGCATTATGAACAGAAATTTTATCTCCCTTATCATTGCTGTATTGTTTTCTTCGGCATCATTTGCCCAGCAGTATGAATATAAGCTGACCGGAATAACATCGAAGCACACTAACGACTATTACAAATACTTCTACGACGATGCCAACGGCCGTGTAGACAGTGCGGTGCAGTATCGCGAACTGGCAGGCTTTATCTACGACTATACGCTGAAATATATTTATGACGAAAACGGAAACGAGGTGCTCGAGAAGGGATACCAGAAGTTCTCGGGCGACGACTTCTATACATATTCTACGCAGGTGAGATACACTTACGACGAGAACGGACGCATCTTAAGCCGTGCCAACTATAACCTTAACCGCAAGAAGGGCGAGTTTGAACTTGGCGGTGTCTATGAGTATGTCTACGAAGGCGACAAGCTCGTTAAGCGCAACACCTACGTTGACGAGGCGCTGACGGAGAAATTCGAGGAGGTGATCTATACTTATGACGACAAGGGACGTCTGGACGAGGAGAATGTCTATTCGTCGTTCTTCGGCGATGAGATGACGTTTTCGAGCGGCACGAAGTATATTTATGACGACAAGGACCGTATGGTTGAGAAGATGAGCACCATTGGCGACTTCTTCACCGGCGCGAAGATGCCAGCCGGAGGCGAGGTGTGCACGTATGACGAAGCCGGCAACATTGTGGAATGGATGACATACAGCGAAGTGAAGGAGCAGCCGTCGAGCCGTGATGAATACACGCACGACCTGTCGCTCGAGACTGTCAACACGCTTTATCCCGTGGAGAACGAGTGGGACGGAACGGTTTATCTCAACTCGAAGAACGCCATACTCTCAAACATCGTTTATCAGACGGACAGAAACACGGGCGAGATGGCTGTGTATGACGAGCTTGTGATGGAATATGCTCCTGTGGCATCTACCGGAATCAACGTGATACGTCCGGCTGTGAAGGACATGGTGCAAGCTGTTTATGCCGACGGCAGAGTGCGCCTGACGGGCGTAGCTGAAAACGAGCCTGTAAGAGTGTACAGCCAGACGGGCGTGCTGATGGATATGAAGAAATATAACTCGCAGGAGGGTATAAGCATCAGCAGCATGCCGGCAGGTGCATACATCATCTCTACAAGGCTGGGCTCTGTAAAGGTGTGGAACAGATAGGATTATATTAGCAAGATAGAAAATACAACGTCCGCAGATTCTGCCTGATGCAGACATCTGCGGACGTTGTTTTATTTCGGCCGGCTTCAGGACCGTATGTGTTCTGTGTTATGCCGCCGCTTATTGCGGTGCCGTGGCATTATTGCTGTTGCTTTGCTGATTTGATGTGCTCCTGCGCGAAGTGCCACACCACGATGCCTGCCGTTACCGACACGTTGAGCGAGTGTTTCGTGCCGAATTGCGGTATCTCAAGGCATCCGTCGCTGGCGTCAACCACCTCCTGGCGCACGCCCTTCACCTCGTTGCCCAGCACGACGGCATAGCGTTGGCCGGCGTCGGGCACAAACTCGTTGAGCATGGTGCTGCCTTCACACTGCTCCACGGCCATCACCTTGCATCCCATGGCGTGCAGTTCGCTTACGGCTTCGGCAGCCGTCTTGAAGTAGCGCCACTCAACGCTGTCCTCAGCTCCGAGCGCCGTCTTGTGTATCTCTGCGTGGGGCGGACATGCCGTGATGCCGCAGAGCCACACAGCCTCTATGCGGAAAGCGTCGCACGAGCGGAACACCGAGCCTACGTTATACAGGCTCCTCACATCGTCGAGCACCACGATGAGCGGCATCTTCTCAGAACTCTTGAACTCGTCTACCGTCAGACGGTTCATCTCCGTAACCTTTAACTTGCGCATCGATTCAAATTGAGAATTGATAATTGAGAATTGAAAATTATGATTTGACCAAGAAGGCGGAAATTATGAATTGTGAATTAAGAATTATGAATTGTCAATTCAAATGAATTCTTCACTCTTCACTCTTAGTTTTTAACTTTGAACGCCAGCGCATACATTCTGATCTGCTTGACCATTGCCAGCAGACCGTTTGAGCGGGTGGGCGAGAGGTGATCTTTCAGACCGATGCGGTCGATGAAATAGAGGTCTGTGTCGAGAATCTCTTGCGGTGTGTGTCCGCTCAGCACGCGTATCAGCAGGGCGATGATGCCCTTGACGATAAGCGCGTCGCTCTCAGCCGTAAAATAAATCTTGCCGTCCTCATAGTCAGCCTGCAGCCACACGCGGCTCTGACAGCCGTCAATCAGGTTGCTCTCCGTCTTATACTTGTCGTCGAGCGGCTTCTGTTCGTTGCCCAGGTCAATGAGCAACTGATATTTGTCCATCCAGTCGGTGAAGTCAGAAAACTCCTCAATCACCTCGTCCTGTGCTTCATTTATTGTCATAATATCCTTTGTTTTTTATGTGTTTATTTAATTCGTATGTCAAGGAGAAACCAATAGCTTCCGTTTCTATTCCGTCGTCATAAGCAGTTTTGTCATATTTGCTCTTACGCAACAAGTCATTTGACTTTAACTCCCAAGAAGAAAAGCATTTGACTTTAACTCCTTTAACTACTCTAACTCCTTTAACTCCTAAAATCAATATTTCGGCTCCACCTTAACCAGCTTAAACAGCTTGTCGCTCGGTCTAACCTTGTCAGGCACCTTAAACGATACTCGGGTGCCCTTTTGGGCAGTCTGCACGGCATGAGTGTCGTCGTGAATCTCTTCGACGGTTACATACATCACGCCCGTGGTAGGACCTGTTATAAGCATCTTGTCGCCTACAGAAAATTCGCACGCCTCGCACGAGAACTCAGCCACGCCGAGCTTAGAGAAATACTTTACGCCCTTGCCCACGTAAACCTTGCGCTCCGTGGCGTTAGAGCCATAGTTCTTGTTCCATTCGCCAAGGCGCTGTCCCTGGTAGTAACCGTCCCAGAATCCGCGGTTGAACACAGTTGCCAGGCGCTCGTCCCATTCGTCCTTCTTCTCCTCGGTGAACGTGCCGTCAAGCACGCTCTGTATGGCCTCCTTGTAGCATTTCACCACGGTGTAGACATACTCAGGTCCGCGTGCGCGGCCTTCTATCTTGAACACCCTTACGCCGGCCTTCATCATGCGGTCGATGAAGCGCACCGTTTTAAGGTCCTTCGGACTCATTATATATTTGTTGTCAATCTCCAGCTCCGTGCCTGTCTCCTTGTCGGTCACGATGTATGAGCGGCGGCACAGCTGCATGCACTCTCCGCGGTTGGCAGAGCGCGCCGCGTTGTCAAGACTCAGATAGCACTTGCCGCTGATGGCCATGCACAGCGCGCCGTGGCAGAACATCTCAATGCGAATCTTCTTGCCCGACGGTCCGCAGATGTTCATCTGCTCAGCCTGCTCATGTATCTTTGCCACCTGCTCCATCTTAAGCTCGCGCGCCAGTACCACAACGTCGGCAAACTGAGAGTAGAACTTCAGCGCCTCGATGTTGCTTATGTTAAGCTGTGTAGACAGGTGAACCTCCTGGCCCACCTTGCGGCAGTAGGTCATAACGGCCACGTCGCTCGCTATCACGGCCGAGATGCCGGCCTCCTTGGCGGCGTCAATAATCTGGTGCATCAGCTCTATGTCGTCGTCATAGATGATGGTGTTCACCGTCAGATACGTCTTTACGCCGTGTTCGTTGCATGTTGCTGCAATCTCGCGCAGGTCGTCAATGGTGAACGTGCTTGCCGAGTGTGCCCTCATGTTCAGCTTCTCGATGCCGAAATAAATCGAGTCGGCACCGGCCTGCAGTGCTGCCTGTAGACTCTCGCGGCTGCCCACGGGCGCCATTATCTCATAGTCGGAAATGTTAGTGTCCATAACTTATAGTGAAATCTTGTTGTCAATACCCATTTGTCAAAGCCTTTCGGCCATTATAAAAAATGCCCGCCGTAAAAAAGGACGACGAGCCAACCTGAATGTTTTCACAACGGAATAATCCTTATTGTGATTTGCTTAAAATTCTGTCTGCAAAGATACTAATAAAATGCTAACACTCAAACAGTTTTTCATATTTTTATCATATTTGCCCAAGAGCCTGTTTAACCTTTATCGGTCGTAAGCCGGTATATGGTTTGTTTCTGCAGGCAGATTGATGTTTTCATCTATCTATTTTACATATTGCTGCCTTGCCGTCTGCTATTTGGCAGGCATAACGGGCTATGTCTAGAAAATAGCGGACGGCAAGATATTCAATATAAAACGGCAATAGGGCTATCTTAGCTTCATTCCTATAAAATAAGAATTTCTCTCCCTATTATAAAAAACTTAATATTTAGTCAGGCATAAAATCAGATTATCTGCTTGTCAACGTGTAATGTATAGCAAACTATCTTGCCGTCGGCTTTTTTGACGGTATATTTAACTTCTCCATTAAGATTTAAGCCCTTTCGTTGCTCTTCCCATGTTATTTCTTTTACCGGACGGTTGTTTATGGCTATGATTATATCTCCAATTTCAATACCGGCCTTTTCTGCTATTCCGCCTTTGTATAATCCGTTCACTATCCATCCTTCATAAATATCCGTGCGGTCAAAAGTTGCCATGTGGGTTACGGATGATTGCATGTAGACTCCTTTATTCTTGTTGCGTTTCACCCACACTGAAGAGTTTTCCGGATCTAAGACAATATCGTATAACGACCATATTTTATTTCCAATCAGACCTAAATATGGTTTGCCAAATGACAGAGCGCCTTTTTTATTAACAGAATAATCTATTACGATGTCTTTAAGTGTATCTGTCATACAGAATTGTGCGGCTCTTATAATATACTGGTCAGAGCCGCCGCCAATGCCGCCGGCTTGTGTCCTGAAGTATGCTTTCGGTATGTCATCAATATTCAGAGAAGATGCTGCCTCGTTAGTAAGACTGATTGAGGATCCACATCCTAAATCCATTCTGAACCATCCTTCCAAAGTGTTCTTCTCGTCAATCTGAAGTTTGGCCTTTACATCAATACGGTTTTTCTCAAATCGTGCGTCAAGTTTTATATAGTTATCAAGCAAATCATCTTTAAATGGTTTTTTAAGCTGTTTTATGTATCCTTCGCTAAAGTTGATTTCCAAAGGAGATGTCAGTAGGTGAGTGTTGCCTAACAAGCCGTCGGTATGTCTGCCGAGAATGTCACGCAGCTTAATTATAGGAGTAATTTTGTTTTGATATTCCATGTCACCGCAGTGAATCTTGACGGGCTCGATGAATATCTCTACGCTTTGAGGTCCGCTGTTGCCTGCTCCCCCGATTTTGGCCCTGCCTTTTCTGCCGAAAGCATTTTGAAGATTATTTACTTTCAGATAATCTTGGTCTAAGTATAGAAAATCAGCCCCGGTGTCATAAATTAGGGTAACAGGTATGGTGTCATTAAGCGTACACTGAAAATACAGATGCCTGTCAAAGATAAATGGTATTGCCCCTTCAGGAATGGCCGCAATGCCTTTTAATGAGAAGAAAAACAGGAAGAGAGAAACAATATAAAGATTTCTTTTCATAGGCTTAAATATTTAATTAGTATTGTATTAATCTGAGATAAGCTGTCTCTATTATGTGCCGACGTGGTGTCTTTCCGTTTTAGGCATCCGGCACGGGTCAGTTCTCAGGCAGTCCTATTATGGCTCCGTTGAAGTTCTCCTTCACTCCCACTGCGGTCTCAGCCTGTTCCACCATCTGGTTAAGTTCCTTGTTGGGCTTCACCAATGCCGCCATGCTCAGGAAAGTTCTGTAGTAAGCCTTCTCCATGTCGTGCTTGCCCACAAGTCCGTATGCCTGCGCCGTGTTGAATATCGTGGCCATGCTGTTGCGGTTAAGTTTAAGCGCCTCACGCCATGCGTATATTGCCGACCAGTATTTGCCCTGCTTGTAGTAGCCCTCGCCCAATGCGCGCTTGACTACAAACAGCACCGTATGGTCGGGCTGCATCAGTTCGATTGATTTTTCCAGATAGTCAATGCCCTCGACCACGCTGTCCATGTCAACACATACGATGCCGAGCCGGTAAAGGCATCCCGCATTTTGCATCTTGCTCTTTTCGGCTGCCTTGGTGAGCCATCTGCGTGCCATAGGGTTCTTGCCCGTCTGCATGTAGGCCATGCCGAGCGAGTAGACCGTGTTGTAGGTAGAGTCGCCCAGTTCAAGCAGCCTGTTATATGCATTTATTGCCTTGTTGTAGTTGCGCAGCAGGAAGTTGGCGTCGGCATATTCGCGCAGCACGGGCAGACACGCAGAGTCTGTCTGCATATATCTGGCCGTAATGTCATAAGCCTTCTGCGGTGACGATATATTGTCGTCGCTGTTGTATATGCGTGCCATATATGCCGTCACGATGCCGTCCATAGGGCATCTGCTCAGCAACCTGTTGCCCCATTCTATCTGTTTTGCCGTGTTGCCCATATATCTGTAGCAGTCAAACAGGCGACGCATCGTCTCCGCAGTCAGACTGTCGGCGGCTTTCCTTGCCGTGGCTTCTAGCATTGATGCGCATTTGCGGTATTCGCCGCGCATAAACAGGCAGTGCGCCATTTTTTCCTTTATCGCGTCAGAGCTGTCTGTCTGCAGCGCCTCGCCGTAATATCTCATGGCGTTGAACGTGTCGTTTATTTTCATGCAACTGTCGCCCATCGCTTCTGTTGCGTCATTGTCGGCTCTGGCTGAGGCTGCCGTCAGGGCCATTAGCAATAGTATAAGACTGATGATTTTCATGGCAATAAAATTTTTATTTTAGCGATATATTCTTTTCTTTATGCAGAAGGCAAATTTCTGTTCATGTTATGCAAATATAGCGAAAATATAAGAATGTAGTACAGAATACATCATTTTTAACTAAGTTATTTAGTTTATATTCATGTTCTTCATTGTTTGCCGTGTATTTTTCTTCGTCATGATATGCAGTTAAGCTTATTCTTGTAGCACTCAGCATGATAATTTTTTTCATGGCATTATGTCTGCATACTGATACTTTCTGTTAAGGCTGTGATGCAAATACAACTCTTTGTAGAATAGTCGTGGCAAACATATTTTCTAATCATGGAAACGAAACTTTTATAGTACGGCAATAATCAGAATACTTCTCTTACATCGGTCTTTTCGATTTCTTGCTCAAAGAGAACAGTTTAGATATGTAAAATAGTAAGGAAATGGAATATTACAACGGCAAAACTCATAAGCATATCATTCTTTTTCCTCGTACAGCAATATCAAAAACATCAAGAATTTTCCATGCGCTATTTACCGGATATGTGGTAAAAACTTATGACAAAAATATTTTTCAATCTGGAAAATAAAAAGTAAACGTGTGTTAAGGAAATGGCAATAAGAATGTTGTTTTGTTAACATACGTTTGCATATAAACCGAAAAATGCCACTAAAATCAGCCATTTCTGAGCCTGAAACCATAAGTTTGAGCCTCTGAAATGGCACCTTTTCATCCGTAAACGGGCCACTTTTTATGCGTAAGTGGGCCGGTTATGTTTTTTAACACTTCTGTTTTTCACTCTTATTTGCTGCAACTTCCTGTCGGTCAGCGTCTTAACAAAACGCCCCGTTTTTTGCCCTTTTCTGCCTGAAACCGCGGTATGGCGAAGAGCATGCGTGTTCTGAGAGCGTCAAACGGTCGTGAAAACATGAAGAATGTTTACAAATTTGTTGCGTAGACATAGGACTATGGTAATAAAAATATTTTATTATTGCTATGATTTAATTTGTAGTTAATAAACGTTTTTTTGATTGTTTTATTAAAATAAGAAGTAAATATGAATCAGTGGATTATTTTAATTCTATATACAAATTTGCCAATAGTAAATAAAATCATCAATATACTAATTATTTCACTGTAAATAAATTCCATAATAGATATATAATGCAACAAAAATTATGTAATTTTGTGGCTTGAAGTTACGAAAATAGTGTATTTTATTGGAAATGAGCGTATGTTAATCGCTCATGATAGTAATAGGTTACGATTTAGTTAGTTATCTGCTGCATTATTCTTCTGCGCGTTGCGTAACCTTCAAAGAACTCTTCGTATGCAAAAGTAACAATAAAACGGGAGATTTTGATATGAATCTCCCTGATTTTTTTCTATCTCATACAAGTTTTTCCGTAAAAGCGGCTTTATTCGTCGGCACACCATCGCCCAAAAGGATTTTGAACGAACGTGTGCCGACTACTGCATAAGCGGAGAAAAGAGCTTTGCCTCACGCCTAAACGACAGTTTAGACTGATGAGGCAAGGCCCATTTCTTTTGTGCTTATGCCGAAGAGGTGCTTTTACGGTTTTTCAGATGATTTTTCTTTTTCGCTGTTCTTTTGAGCCGGAAGCGGAAAGCCGTGTATGACCGTTTGCCCATAAATGGAACAAGCCGTCACCCACAGCTGGCAAACCGGGAAGAATGATTTTATCTGCCCGCCCCGACACGTCCGGCCAGACAGATAAAACCATACTTCCTTGCAGGTGGTTTGCCCGGTTTCACGCTACCGACTATGTCCTTTTTTGGGGGGACTTCCTTTTTTCACGGATTTCTCTTTTGAAGTTTTCTGTCTAATCTGCCTCTACTTCCGTTTACCTCCATTTTCGC